>Ga0326727_10001513_pt1 | contig 85459 bp, 87 predicted proteins | sample MB2enrmetagenome_FD_207643 | JGI IMG/M metagenome (GOLD analysis project Ga0326727, IMG submission 207643) | Lab enriched peat soil microbial communities from McLean, Ithaca, NY, United States - MB29MY | ecosystem: Environmental > Terrestrial > Soil > Wetlands > Peat | place: USA: New York... | reverse complement strand
CCGTTGAGTCCCGTCGGCGACCGGACGGGGCGTGCCCCCACCCACCAGGGCCGCCCGTCCAGGTCGACGTCCGCCCCGCTCAGGGTCGTGAGGTACGAGAAGCGCGACCGGAGCCGGCCCCCGGCCGCTCGGTTGTCACCGAGCAGGAGCCCCACGCTGCCGGCCGCGAGGTCGTCCAGTTCCGGGCCCCGCACGACCGCCGGATTGAGCCCGAACGTCAGGGCGCCCGGGCCGGCTCGTCCACGGCCGCCCCGGGCGTAGGCAGAAGCGAACGCCGCGCCACCGCGGTCGAAGGCGTACTCGCTCACGCGTCCGTTCGCGACCGTGAAGCGGACCCCTTCCGTGACCGCCGGGTCCCCGTAGCGGTCGTAGGCCGGGCGGTTCGCCTCCCAGACCCCTTCCGCGACGCCCTCCGAAAGGGCGAACGCGACCCGGCCGGTCGGAACCGAGGTCCACCGGCGCGCGACCGCGCGGTCGACCCGGTCGATGCGCCCGTCCTCGACGATCCAGGCGTGGGGCTGAAGGCCGACCGTCAGGTCGGTGCCGTTCGGGTGCCGGATCCGGACCTGGTGCGCATGCGAGAGCCCGCGAACGATCGGCTCCGCGGCCCGGGTGAGTCGGTTCGGGCTCACGAGGCTCGCGCGCAGCATGTCCCGTTGCCACACCTCGGGGTCGACCCCGTACCGCGCCGCCGCCGTCGGCGTCGCGTCCGCGACCGCGACCCGCACCGCCCGCAGCCCGGCGCGGCGCGCCGCCCGCCACCACGCGGGGCCATGGCGTCCGACGACCGCCTCGAGTTCAATGGCCGACAGCCCGAGAAGGCGGGGGAACTGCTCCGGTCCCGGGAAGTAGACGTAGGCGTCGCTCGCCTCCGCGAGGGCCGCCGGGGCGCTCGGGACCGGGCGGGCGCCCGACCGGGCGAGCCAGCGGAAGAACGTCTCCTCGTCCTCGACGACGAGGATCGGCTCGCAGCCGCGCCGTCGGGCCTCGGTGACGAATGCGCGGGCCCACGGGAGGGTATGGTCCCACGTCTCGATCGTGACGCGCTCGCCCCGTCGGACCCCGAGGTACTGGTCCAAGACGATGGAGGCGAGGCGGTCCTCCGGATGAGTCCGCGGAGGGGGCGTCACTCCGGACCGCCGTGCGGGTGGTGATGACCCGTCCGGCCCCCGGCGACGGAGGGTGCTGTGAGGAGCCAACCGCCGTCCAGGACTCCCTTGACACCCCGGAGGTCCTCGGCGGCCCGCTCGATCTCGCGCCGCCGGCCGAGCAGTACGACGACCTCCGCGCAGGCGTCCCCTTTCAAGTGTACATGCGTCGTGAACCGGACGTGCTCTCCCCAGCGGTGCTCGGCGGCCGTGAGGCGCTTGAGGACGTTCGGCGTCGCGTGGCGGTAGAGGAGGACGGCGACCCCGAACGCGTCCGCGTCGGGGTCCGTCAGAGTCCGGTCGGCGACCTCCTTGCGGATGAGCGTCCGGATCGCGTCGGACCGGCTCGGACTGTTCCGTTCCTCGACCCAGCGGTCGAGGAGCGCGAGCAGCTCCGGCTCGAGCGACACGCCGAGGCGCACCACCTTGACGGTCACGGTCCCGGACCGGACAGCTCGAACGGACCTTAACGCTCTCGGTACCGGGGCGCCCTTCTCGGGGAGCGGGCACGGCGGCGAATCGACCGATGACCCTCGGGGAGCGCCCCGGGCCGAGGAGGGGCCCGGCCCCGCGCGGGCCGGCTCACTCCTCGACGATCGGGCGGCGGTTCTTGATGAAATGTCCCGTCTGGAGCTCGCGCATCGCGTCCAGGAGCTCCTCGCGACGGTTCATCACGATCGGGCCGTACCACGCGACCGGCTCGTGGAGGGGACGACCCGAGACGAGCAGGAACCGGATCCCCGAGTCCGCGGTGTGGACCCGCACGGACCGGCCCGGGCCGAACAGGGCGGTCTCCCCGGGGTCGACCGGACGCGTGTCGGTCCCCTCGAACACTCCCGTCCCGTCGATCGCGTGTGCGAAGGCCGTGAATCCGTCCTGGGTCGGAAGTTCGAACGACCCGCCCGGGGGAACTCGCACGTCGAGGTACGTCGGGTCGACGGAGATCCCGCGGACCGGCCCCTCGACCTTCTCGAACGCGCCGGCCACGACCTTGACCCGGTTCCCGGCGTCCGTCGTCACCTCGGGGATGTCGGCGGCCGACAGCCCACGGTAGGCGGGCACGCTCATCTTCTCCCGAGACGGCAGGTTGACCCAGAGCTGGAAGCCAGACATCGTACCCTCCGTCTGCTGCGGCATTTCCTGGTGGATGATCCCGCTGCCCGAGTTCATCCACTGCACGTCGCCGGACCCGATCACGCCCGAATTGCCGAGCGTGTCGCCGTGCGCGACCTTCCCGTCCAGTACGTAGGTCACGGTCTCGATTCCGCGGTGCGGGTGCCAGGGGAACCCCGCCAGGTAGTCCTCCGGGTCCGAGGACCCGAACCGGTCGAGGAGCAGGAACGGGTCGAACAGCGGGACCTCGTTGTTCGAGAACGATCGGCGAAGGCGGACTCCCGCTCCTTCGAGCGTGGGCACGCCCGGGAACCGTTGAACGATAGAACGCACTGGGTCGGACATGGTTGTTACCTTGGACTATTCCATTACCATTGGTAACTTAAAGAGGCGGGAACGCCCGGGTAACCGCGCAGGGTGGGAGGTTTATGGTCGAAGTCCCTGCCCGAGGCGAGATGGCAGCGCGATTCTGCAGTTTCTGCGGGCAGCCGCTCCCCGGTCAGGGGACGTTCTGCCCCTCGTGCGGCGCCGCGGTGCCGGGCTCGGTCGGCCCCGGGGCAGCTCCGTCGCCGATGCCTACGTTCCTCCCGCCACCGGGGTACTACCCTGTCCCCGGAACGGCGCCGCCCGGTCCGGGCGGACCCGCCGTGGGAACGCAGAGCCAGGACCGGTCCGCGCTCTTTCACGTGACGCTCGCCGCGATCCTTACGCTCGTGGGCGTCATCGTGGGGTTCGCCAGCTCCGCGATCGTCTCCAACCTCGGGGGCCTGATCTCCACGACCTCCGGCACTTCGGGGGTCGTGCTCTCCCTGCCGTCGCCCTGGGTGTGGGTCGGGCTGATCGGGGTCAGCGCGGTCATCCAGCTCGCGGGCTACCTGATGTTCCGTTCCGCCTTTCACACGCTCACCCCCGTCGACCGGAGGTTCTCCACCCCCGCCACGCTCGCCCTCATCGCCGTCGGCAGTTTCATCGCGGTCCTGGTCGGGCTGGCGCTCATCCTGGGTGCCCTCTACCAGGCCGTTCAGTGCGTCGGGAGCGGGAACCCGATCACCCAGGCGTGCCTGTTCACGAGCACGTTCTGGGGCGGGCTCGCGCTCGTGGCGGTCGGCGCGATCGTCTTCATCGTGGGGTACATCGGCATTCTCATCGGCATCTGGCGCCTCGGCACGCGCTATTCCGAGACGGTGTTCAAGGTCGGCGCGGTCCTTCTCCTCATCCCGGTCCTGAACGTCGTGGGCGCGATCCTGATCCTGGTCGGAGCACAGTCCGCGACCCGGAAGATCCCGTAGGCGGGCCGCCCGTCGCCTTCGTCACAGCCAGTGGAACCGGCCGAAGATCGCCGCGACCGCGAAGCCGAGGGCCGCTCCCGAGAGCGGCCCCACGCCCCACCCGGTCACGATCCCACGGACCGCCTTCCAGAGAACGGTCTTCTGTCCTCGCGCGAGCCCGGCTCCGATCATCGAGCCGACGAGCGCCTGGTTCATCGACGTGAAGTAGCCGAACGAGACGTAGGCGAGGATCACGCCCGCCTGGGCCAGTTGGGAGGAGATCGCCATCCGGGGGTCGAGCCGGACGATGTTGAACGCGACCCGCTGGAGGAGCGGTCGCCCCCATGTGAGGACGCCGACCGCGAGACCGAGCCCTCCGATCAGTCCTGCCACCATGAGCCCGAACAGGCCGGTCATGACGAACGCTCCCGAGGCGTTGGAGACGTCGTTCGCTCCCATGGCGAACGAGGCGGCCATGCCGACGCCGACCAGTCCGACGACGACCGGTCGTGCGAGACTTCGGGCGCCCTCCACCGGCGCTCGGAAACGGTCGGAGGCCCGCACGAAAAGGTACCCGAGGCCGAACGCGAGGAACGGGGCGACAGCCCAGAGCACGAGGAACGTCTCGATCGTTCTCCATTGGATCGAGAGGCCGGCCGCGAGGCCGGCGCCGACCGTGGAGAAGACGAGGATCTGGATCGTGGAGGTCGGGATCGTGAGGAAGTTGAACGCGCTCGTGAGCACGAGGGCGCTCAGGACGATCGCGAGCGCGAGCCCGAGGGCGATGGGGGCCGAGCCGAGGATCCCGTGGCCGACCGTGGCCTCCACGCCCTCGCTGGCGAAGACCGCTCCGACCAGGGCGAGCGGCGCCATCAGCAGGAGCGCGTGCACCGGGCGGATCGCCCCGGCCGCGTACGGCATGCCCATGCACGCGCCGGTGTAGTGTGCCCCGATGCTGATCGCGAAGGCGAACGCAGCGGCGATGAGCAGGTAGACGGTCAGCAGCACCATGGCCTCGGACGGTCCGGCGCGAGAGGAGTCCGGGATGAGCACCGTGCGGGTACGACGACCGGGTCGTCCGGGCTCGATGCCACTGGCGGAGGACGCTGGGGCCGCGATTTAAACACTGTGTCGCGCGAAAGACCCGGCCCGAGCGCGGCACCGACCTACGCTGTTCCCGAGCCGGGCGCTAGGTCGACACGGAGGCCGACCCCGAGGGCGAGCGCTCGGTCGTACGCGTGCCGCGCCGCGGCGAGGTCCTCGACCGCGAGCCCGACCGATTTGAACAGTGTGATCTCCGCGTCCGAACGCCGTCCGGGCGTCGCGCCGAGGAGGACCTCGCCGAGCTCTCCCCGAAGGTGGTCGGGGCCGAACGCTCCCTCGGCCAGCGGGATCCGAACCTCCTCCGCTTCCGCCAGGGCCGACTCCCGACGGTCGACGAACACCCGGCTTCGCTGGAGCGCGCCCGTGTCCAGCTCGCGGAGCCCGGGCCCGACCGCACCGACCGCGTTGACGTGGGTTCCCGGGGCCAGCCATTCGCCCAGGAGGACCGGAGCGTCGCTCGCGGTGGTCGTGCATACGACGTCCGCGGACCGCACCGCGGCCTCCGCGTCGGGGTGGACCTCCACGGGGATGCTCTGCGACCTCGCGAGGCGGTCGGCGAGGGCCCGCGCGCGCTCGGGCCGTCGGTCCCAGAGTCCGATCCTCCGCACCGGGCGGACGTGCGGGATCGCGCGCGCGTGCGCTTCGGCCAGCGCCCCGCTGCCGAGGATCGCGAGTTCCCCCGCATCCGCTCGGGCGAGCGCGCGCGTCGCGACCGCGCTCACGCAGGCCGTCCGTACCTCGGTGAGGGCCGTGGCGTCGAGCAGCGCGAGGGGCTCCCCGTGCGCGGGGTCGAACAGCGCGACCACCCCCTGGTGGGACGGACGACCCTGCTCTCGGTTCGCCGAGTACACCGTGAGCACCTTCGTCCCCAGCGTTTCGGGCTCGGCGAGGTAGGCGGGCATGGACGCGAGCAGTCCGGACCGCCCCGGCACGGCCATCAGCGACCGCAGGGGTTGGCGTGCTTCCCCGGCCGCGAGCCGACGCAGTGCCCCGTCCATGGCCGCGATGCCCTCCGGGAACGAGAGAATGCGGCGAATGTCGGTGTGGCCGAGGACCAGGGTCGACACGGTGGCAGGGCCTCCCGGCGCGACGTAGGTTTCCGACGGCCATCTAGGCTTCGGCGCCGGGTCGGACCTCGTCCGTTCCGAGGCCCCTGCGGCGGAACGCACCGCGGTCGCGGGTCCTCTCGTCATCGCTATCAGGGGTTCGAGGTACCTTCCGTCATGGTGTTCCTCCAGGACGAGGGGAGCGTGTTCGGGGCCCCGGTCGAGGAGGTCTGGCGGTTCGTCGGCTCGGGAGACCACCACTCCCACGCGCATCGGCACCGGAAGGTCCGGCGCCGTCTTCTTCCCGGGAACTCCGGGAGCTATTCCTGGGAACAGGACTTCCTCGGTCGGCCGGAGCGATTCACGATGCGATGGTCCTCGTTCTATCCCGTGGGGATCGCCTACGCGGTCCTCGCGGGACCCCTGTCGGGGTCGAAGTTCTTCCTCTATTACGTCCCGCGGGGCCCGCGGACGGGCGTGACCGTGGTCGGTGAGTTCGTCTCTCCGACGATCCCTTCGGAGGAGGTCGCCGCGGCGGTCGACCGGTTCTTCTCGACCGAGTTCGAGCAGGATCGCTCGGCGATCGAGCAGGACGCACGTTCTTCCCGGACCGCTTCGCGGGTGCGACTCCGGGCCCGGACCCGCACCCCCTCCGCGACGGATCGACGCCGACGCTCCGGTCGCTGAGCCCCGACCGACGGGGGCCTGACCGCCTCACTCGGCGAGAAGGGCGTCGATCTTGAGCACCGTGTTCCAGTTCCGGAGCGTCCCTCGGGTACCGAGGGAACGCTCGATCCGGTCCAAGGTCAACCGCGAGCCCCCGATGCCGGCCGGGTAGTGCACGTAACCGTGGCGACCGGCGGCCTGAACCCGTTCCGGTCCCACGATCCCCCGGACCAACGTCTTCCACGCCTCTGCCGGAGGTGCCCCCTTGAGCACGAGGACGGTGAGATGGCTCGGGTCCGTCTCGGCCGCCTCGCGGAACGGGTTCCCGCCGATCACGTCCCGCCACTCCGCGGGAGTCCGAACGAGGACCTCGGTCCGTCGACCGAACGCACGGGCGACCGTCTCCTCGGTCCGCTGCTCGACCTCGGCCGCGTTCTTCTCGTCCCGGCGGAACACGAGGTTACCGGACTGGAGGAGGGTGCGTACGTCCGCGAAGCCCGCGCGGGTGAGGCACTCCCGGAGGGCGGTCATGCTCACCTGGGTCGGGCCGCCCAGGTTGACCGCCCTCAGAAGGGCCGCGTAGCGAGGCATCGCGGGAACCGGGGCGCTTTCGGAGAAGAGGTGCCGACGGTGACCCGTTCAGGCCAGGTCCCGTCCCATCGCGGCGGCGAGGCGACGCCATGCCCGAGAGTCGTCCCGGGTCAGTTCCTTCTTCCGCCGGGCGACGGACTCTGGGGTAGGCCGCCGGGCGACCCGGTCGACCTGGAGTCCCGTGAAGCGCAACTGGCAGCGGTTCCGCCCCGCGGCCACGAGCTGGTAGAGGAACTGGGAGTGTCGGGCCGGTCCGGTGAGGTGCGTGTTGGTCCAGGCGAACTCGTCCGGGAGAAGGTGGACCAGCTTGTCCTTGGTCATGCGCCCCCGGGGCGTCTCGAAGGTGTCGGTCAGAAGGATCAGGTTCTCGGTGAGGGACGCGACCTTCCGACGGCCCGACTCCCCCATCAGGCCGAGGTCGGTGGGGCGATAGTCCGTGGCCCAGCGGAAGGCGGCCTCGCGGGAGGCGGGCAGGCTGACGCGGAATCCATACTTGGTCCTCTGCAGCGGCATCGGTCCCCGGGCACGTCCGCGACGGGGAAATCCTCTCCCACCCAAGATCCCGGCGGAACGCGCGGGTTCAGCCGGTCCCGGACGGGGGCTCCGCCTTGGCGGGCGGCGGGGACGAGGAAGACTTCCCGGTCGGGGCCGGAGCCGAGGTCGGGTCGATGATCACACGCCGCGTCGGGTAGGGGATCTGGATCCCCGATTCGGTGAAGCGCTTGCGGATGGAGTAGAGGAGGTCCTTCTGGACCTGGTAGGCCGTCAGCCAATCCTTCACCTTGCTACGGAGGCGCAACAGGACGCCGTTGTCGAGGTAGTCCATGACCCATGTTTTCGGGTAGTTCGGATACGGCAGAAAGTCGGGATGCCGGCGTGCCTCTTCCACCATGATCTCCCGAGCCTTGTCGACATCGGACTCGTAGGTGATCTGCATCTCGACGGTGACGAGGATCGCCGGATCGACGGCGGTGTAGTTGGTGATCACGCTCGACTGGATGAGCGAGTTCGGGACCATGAGCCGTCGCCAGTCGATGGTCCGCAGCACCGTGAACGAGAGGCGGATGTCCTCGACCACGCACCATTCTCCGTTGAAACTGATCGCGTCTCCGATCTGGATTGGCTGGGAGATGGAGACCATCGCGCCGGCGATGACGTCCGCGAGGGTGGACTGCGCGGCGATCCCGGCGATGATCGCGAGGAAACCGGCCGCGAGCAACAGCGTGGTGATGACACCGGCCGCCACCGGGAAGTTGGCGTACGTGGCGATCGCGACACCGAGGACGACGATGATGGCGAGGATCGCGCGGCGGACGAAGCGGTAGATCGTCTCGAGGCGCGGGCGGTGGTGGGCGAGCGCCCCGAAGTAGCGCTCGAGGAAGACGTTCACGATGTAGACCGTGAGGTAGGTCACCAGGATTCCCACGCCGAACCCGAGGATCGCCCAGCTGGCGCCGGCCAGCCGCGGCACCTCGGGGGAGGACAGGAGGGCGAGGACGACGCCGAAGAGGCCCGCCGCGTAGATCCCGTAGAGGAGCAGACGACCGGATTCCGCCTGGTCGGAGAGCACGTGGCGACGGACCGCGAGGTCCGCAGTCTCGACGAAGGTCCAGATCACGACCAGCTCCACCAGGAGGGCGATCGTGGAGGGCGTGAGCAGCGACGAGAGGGCCCCCGGGTTCGCGTTCCAGAACAGCACGTCCAGCTCGTAGGCGCCGGCCGCGAGCACCGTCGCGAGGAGCGGTCCGTGGAAGACCGAGACGACCGTGGTTCGGACCGGCTCCTTCCAGCGGGTCCGACGGACCCACAGGCTCGGGACCGCCCAGAGCAAGGCCGAGGCGATCGCGACCGAGATCACGAGGACGAGAAGGTCGTTCCCGGGCGGGAGGTGGGTCACGGTCCGTCCTCCGACCGGCCGGTCCCTGGGACCCGGTCGTACTGAGAGAGCAAACACCCTGCCGCGGTCGGGATTCCTCGGGGGTCGTCAGCGAAGGGGGTCATGTTGCGTTCCGGGTGCGGCGAGCCCCGGCCGCCGAGCGCGCGAAAAGGCCGGGCGGGGAGGTTCTCCCCGCGACGACCGTGCTCGGCAGTGGATCGCACCGGAGAGACGGGAGGCGCGATGAAACAAAGCCTTTCGGGAGCGCCGCCCGTTATTCGCGCGGGTCGCCTCGGCCCGTGGAGGGCGTTCGGAGGGACCGGGGTCTTACCGGGCCGGGCCCCGGTCCTCGGGCCGACAGCTTCGGACGGGCCCGGGGTGACCTCGCGGTCGGCGAATCCGAAACTGCCCGAGGACGATGAATCCGTTGGTCTCGCCGGCTGCCCGGATTCGCATGTCAAAGACTCGCGATCCGACCGTAGTTCACACCGACTGGAGCCAGTTCGTGAGCGGCAGCATACTTTGGTAGAGAGAGCGACCCGCTCCGGTCAGCGCGTAGGCCTTGACCGTTCCCCTCGGGCCTTCGGTCGGTACGCGACGGATCAACCGAGCGCGCTCGAGCGAACGCAACGTTGAGGTCAGGGTCGCGGGGCTGACCCCCGAGAGACACCTCTGGATCGGTCCGAAACGAACAGTGCCGTACCGGCCCAAGAGGGAGACGACACAGACCGCCCACTTCTTTCCGACGATGTCGATCAGACCGATCGGTGGACAAGGACACTGGAGCTCCTCACCGGCGGACTCGGTACCCTGCGACACTCTGTCCGTACGTAGCGGCGCCTTATGACCACTTCACCTATTGAAGTGGTGAAGGTCCACCTGTCATGAAGGCGAAATCAACGGCGGCTGTCTCTGACGATCGCCGAAGAGCCCAGGTTCGCGAACGCTACCGGGGACTCGCTTCCGAGGGTGGCTCCGCCGAATCTTCCTCCCTGACCACCCCTTCGTGCTGCGGCGGGGGTGGCGCGTCCTCCGGCTGCGGCGACCCGAGCGTCGCGCCCCCGCTAGGATACTCACGGGAACAGCTCGCAACCCTCCCCGAGGGTGCAGACCTGGGTCTGGGGTGTGGCAACCCCACTGCGATCCTCGGTCTGAGGCACGGCCAGGCGGTTCTCGACCTCGGGAGCGGAGCCGGCATTGATTGTTTCCTGGCCGCGAAGAAGGTGGGGACGAGAGGCACGGTCATCGGCGTGGACATGACTCCGGAGATGGTGACGAAAGCGCGAGAAAATGCCCGGAAGGGCGGCTACCGGAACGTCGACTTCCGTCTCGGGGAGATCGAGCACCTGCCCGTGGGGGACGCCTCCGTCGACGTGGTCATCTCGAATTGTGTCATCAATCTGGCCCCCGACAAGGGGAGGGTCTATCGAGAGGCTTTTCGCGTCTTGAGGCCGGGGGGCGAACTGGCCGTCTCCGATGTGGTGGCCACACATCGAATCTCTGCCAAGGACCGCGCCGATCCGTCCCTGTGGTCCTCCTGCTCTTCGGGAGCGTTGGAGGTACGCCAGGTGAAGACGCTCCTCACGCGCGCGGGATTCCTCGACGTACGGGTGAACCTTCGGATCCCCGATAAGGTCCCTGACTCCCTGACGGGCCAAGCCTCCCTGGGGGTCGTCTCGGCGGACATCCGGGCGACGAAGCCCTCCGCGTGAATGCGATGTCCGACAGGCTCGTTCTCTTCATCTGCGTCGGGAATTCGGGCCGCTCGCTGATGGCGGAAGCGATGTTCAACGCGAACCCTCCCGAGGGGTGGACCGCGATCTCGGCCGGAACACGCCCGGCCACCTCTGCGAACCCGCGGACAGGGCCGATGCTCCACGAACTCGGTATGGACCTTCCGCCCCACCCGCCCCAGCTGTTGACCCCCGAGATGATGGACCGCGCCCGGGTCCGGGTCACGATGGGGTGCCTCGATGACGCGAGCTGCCCGGCGAGACTCAAGACCTTGGAACTCCGAGACTGGGAGCTCCCCGACCCTGCCCCCCTCGACGACCCCGGGTTTCGGCAGATCCGCGACCGGTTGGTGGGGCTCGTCCGGGGCCTCCGCACCGAGCTCGTCATCTCCGACCGCAGGGAGCCCGCCGTTTCCGGGGGAACCTCCCGGTGAACTCCTCGCTCGGGAGCCGGTTTCTCTCCGAAGCCGCAGGGACAGCCCTCCTGGTCGGGATCGGGACCGGGGCGATCGTGCTCTCGGGCCGAGCCGGAGGCGTTCCGCAATGGGAGCTTGCGGTCGCGTGGTTCTTCGCGGTCCTTGTCCCGATCTTACTGTTCGTGGAGATCTCCGGCGCGCACCTGAATCCGGCCGTGACCCTGGGTCTCGCCGCAAGTCGTCGCATCGCTTGGGGCGAGGTACCGGAGTACGTCCTAGGTCAGTTCGCGGGCGCCTTCCTCGGCTCCGCATGCGTCGCGATCTTCCTGGGGTCCGCGGCCCACTTGGGCAGTACACTTCCGTCGACGAACCTGTACACCGTGTTCGTGGCGGAAGCCGCGTTCACCGCCGCGTTGATCGCGGCCGTGTTCGTCCTCGCCGACCGGGGAGAGGGACGCTTTCGATGGCGTCTCGTACTACCTCCCCTGGTGGTCGGGTTCTCCACGTACATCATCGGTCCCCTGACCGGGAGTTCCCTCAATCCGGCGCGCACGATCGCTCCGGCGATCCTATCGAGATCCTACCCCGATCTTTGGGTCTACCTCACAGCGGTTCCTCTCGCGGCCGTCCTGGTCGCCGTGGCCTGGAGACCCGGAGCGGTCGATCGACTGGACCGCGGCCCAGGTCGGAGGGATACGTCCGCCTAGTTCCCCGGACCGAATCCGACGGCGGTCATTCCGGACGATGGACCCGAGGGGATTCGCCGGCGAACGGGTTCAGATCCTACCGGTTTCGGGCGCATTGTTCAGTGACGTGAGGACGGAATCTACCGGCGAGCTCGGTTCGCCTTCCCCTCGCGTCCGAAGCCCCGTCCCGGCCCTTTCGCATGAGCTAGGCCGTCAAGGATGGCTTGCAATCCCCACTCGAATAGGTCCGTGTCACCGTGGCGCTTGCGCTCCTCCATCATCTCGTTTGCAAAGAACGCCACCCCAGGGTCGACGCCAAACGCTTCTCCGACAAAGTCGACCCTCTGTTTTCGCTTCTCCCACTCGACACTTTGCGGCCCGGGCGGGGGACCCATTCCCTCCTGTTCCTCGATCACGAAACCCCAAACGTAGTCGACCACCGTGCCGGTCGCAAGACCCGCTTCCAAGAGCCCAAATCCGGCCTCGTGGAGGACCTCGGCCGATAGAAGCGTGAACCGCGCCAGCGCCTTAGCCCGGGAGAACGAGGCTCCGGCGACCACCCGACCCCCGTCGCGGTGCGCGATCAGCGCGGCCCGAAGGGTCCGGGCGGACTCGGCCAACCAGGGTTTCCACTCCGACGGTCTCGGCGGACGGGAGATGGCATCCACGCCGCCGCCCACGAGGATCGACTGCGCGAGATCGTCCATCAGGTCCCGCTTGTTCACGAAGTGCCAGTAGAGGGCGGGAGCCTGCACTCCCAGCTTCTGGGCGATCGCCCGGAAGGTTACCCCGTCCGTCCCTTCGTCATCCAGGATCTCCAGGGCTGCCCTCACGACAACCTCAGGGGTAACGTGAGGTCGAGGTCGGGTCGATCTCGTTCGCATCGTGCCTCGAGGGAGGCAATCCCGGAGAGGGGATAAGCTCAATTAACAATGTTAAGTTAGATGACTATTGATAAATCGATGCGTCAGAACGACCCGCCACCGGTCATCGAGGTCCGGGGCCTCGTCAAGCGGTACCGAGATTCGGACCGACCGGCGGTGGACAGCCTCGACATGACGGTCCGGGGCGGCGAGTTCGTGGCCTTGCTTGGACCGAACGGTGCGGGCAAGACCACCACGCTCTCCATCCTCACGACCAGCCTGAACAAGACAGCCGGTGAGGTCCGAGTCGCGGGCTACGACCTCGATACCCATGCGAAGGAGATCCGGGCCAGAATCGGGATCATCTTCCAAAGCCCCAGCCTCGACCTCCGCTTGACGGCCGAGGAGAATCTGAGGTTCCACGCGAGCCTATACGGGATTTACGGCTATCGACCGACCTTCCGCTTGATGCCGCGAGCCTACCGCGATCAGGTGCTCACGCTGGCCCGACTGCTCGGGATCGAGGGCGACCTCTGCCACCGCGTCGAGAAGTTCTCGGGGGGCATGCGCCGGAAGCTCGAGATCGTCCGGAGCCTGATGCACCATCCCAAGGTGCTGTTCCTGGACGAACCTACCCAAGGGCTCGACCCGGTGAGCCGACAGTCCCTCTGGAGCTACTTGCGCCAGGTCCAGAAGGAGGAGGGAACGACGGTCTTTCTCACCACCCACTACATCGAGGAGGCCGAGGGGGCCGACCGCGTCTTTATCGTCGCGAAGGGGCGCTTGCTCACCGAAGGGACACCCGAGACGCTCAAGGTACAGATCGCGGACCGATACCTCCTGCTCGATGCGGTCGACCGGGACCAACTGGTTCGAGACCTCGATGGGTTGACGGTGACGACCGGCGAAGACGGTCTCCTGAAGGTCGCGTTCGACGGCGCGACCCCCCAGGGCCTTCTCGCGCGCATCACGGTCCCCCTGACGGTCCTCCGGATCCATGTCCCCTCGCTCGAGGAGGCCTACATCGAGCTGGTCGGCCGGGAAGAGGCCGAAACGGCGGCGGGCTAGCATGTCGGCACGGAAGGAAGCGAACGCCATCGTCGCGATCGCCGCCCGCGACCTCCTCGTGCTCCGACGGGACTGGAAGGCGAACCTGGCGTTCAGCTTCTTCTTTCCGATCGCGTTTCTCGGGCTCTTCGGTGGCTTGATCGGCCAGAATCTGGCCGGCGGATTGCCGTTCAACTTCCTTCAGTTCGCGTTCGTCGGGCTGGTGGCGTGCATGATGGCGCAATATACGATGATGAACGTGACGACGCTCGTTCAGGAACGAGAGACGGGATTCACTCAGGAGATCTTCGTCGCCCCGGTCTCCCGGTTCTCTATCATCTCCGGAAAGATCCTCGGCGGCAGCGCCGCCGGACTTCTCGAGATCACTCCGTTCTTCGTGGTCGCTTGGGCGTTCGGTGCCCCGCTCTCGTCCGCACTGGTGTCCGGGATCCTCTGGGTCACGCCGTTCGCCCTGCTGCTGGGAGGTGCGATGGGCGTCCTCCTCTCGGGGATCTTCGCTACCAGTCCGAAGGCCGTCGATCAGGCCGTCATCATGGTGATGTTTCCGCAGATGTTCCTCTCGGGAGCCGTCATCCCTATCAGCCATTCGAGCGGCGTCCTCGAGGTGTTGGTCCGGCTCATGCCCGCCACCTATCTGGTCGACCTGATGCGGACCGCTGCGTACCGCGGCACCTCGGTGTATGGACCCCTCCAGCTCTACGCGCCCTGGGTCGATTTCGTGGTCCTCTTGGCCGTCTCCGCCGCGTTCTTCGTTGCCGGAACCCTTTTGTTTGCGAGTCGAGAAAGAAACCGGTGAAGACCAAGATCGACCGCGAAGGTCGGCGTGGGAGTTGGACGATCGCAGGGGCACGCCGGACCCAGCGCCCCCGGGAGGACATGGCCTCGCAGGGACTGCCCACGAAGGTCCGACCTTAGCCGAATGACGTGATCGGGCAGATTTCTCCGCAGTCCGGGAGGGACTTGGCCCCACTGCCCGTCGGAGTTCGTTACGGGCCCAAGGAGGTTCGCCCGTTCACGGGCATCGATCCGAGCAGACCTCTTTCCGAGACCACCTCTGCTCAGCCCCGAAGGAGAACTGACGATTCCGAGGCGTCCGCTGGGCTCAAGGATGTAACCTGTATCCCCGACCGAGGGTGAACTTCCTGAAGAGCCGGCCCGCGACGGGAGTCTACTGGGGGAGATTCAACCCGCCTCACAAAGGGCACATGAGCGTCATTCGGCGGCTGAGCCGGCGCTGGAACCTCATCGTCGCCGTGGGAAGTTCCGAACATCGAAACGAAAGAACGAATCCATTCAGCGGCGCAGAGCGAAAGAAGATGCTCGAGTCCTATCTAAGAGAGCTCATGATAGAGGGCGTCCACGTCGTCGCTCTGAACGACGGGAAGTCCGAGTCCTGGGCGATTGACAACCTGATCCGGAAGTGCAAGCCGGAGGTCGTGTTCTTGTCCACCGAGAAAAGCGATCTGGCGGAACTCGTAGAAGGACGCGTACGGGTGGTGCGATTCAAGAGAACCGGCGACGTTTCCTCGACTCGGATTCGCGACTCCATTGCTGCCGGCAGTCAAGACTGGAAGAGATGGACCGGAAGATCCGTGGCCCGAGCGATTCTGGAACTCGATGGCGTCCGCCGAATCAGAAAGGCATACCAAATCTCGTGACGGATTGCAGGACCTGGTCGGGGCCACCCGTGTCCGAGAATAGGTCGACGGGCCCGAGGGGATTCGACTAACTAGCCATTCGAGTACCCCGCAGCCGGATTTGCATCGCTAAGGGGCACCGGCGTCCAGCCAGGTCGGCGCGGCGGAACCCATCGGGCGGAGGATCGGATCATTCCACGAACCGGGCGTTTGCGAGAAGTGGACCGCGGGTGCCAAGCGCCGGACCCGGCCGAGCGGAGTGTCGCACTCGATGAGCTCAGGCGGAAGGAGGCGTTGTCGCAACTTCATCACAATGGGAATCAACTCGGCCGGCTTGGCTGATAGCGAGTCGAAGCGGCGGAACGGATTCTCCGCGAAGGTGCGTTCCTCGGGGGGGACCAGGCCGAGCGACAGGTACCACATCGCGTTGCGAGCGAGGCCTACTGTGACGTGGTAGCTCCCGCCTTCCTTCGCCCGGCGGATGAGCGCGGCCGTTGCCCCGGCCGCTCCCATGTATCCCGTCACGTAGTCGTTGATCAGCGCGGTCGGCGGCATCGAGGGTCTTCCGTTCTCTCCCTCCGCCATTGCGACCCCCGAGGCGGCCGACCCGAGCATATCGAAGCCGCCCCGCTCCGACCAGGGGCCGCCCCATCCGTAGCACCGGACGCTCACGACCACGATCCCCCGGTGCCCATCGGCGAGCTGTTCCGGAGAGAGTCCGTAGTCCGCGAGCTTACGTCCCCGGAAGTTGTCCACGAAGACGTCGGCCTCCCTTGCCAAGGCAAATGCCTTCGCCCGGCTGTCGGGCCGCCGAAGATCCAGGTACGTGGACCGGAATCCGACGTTCGCGTCGTCGTAGACCCACGGGTGCTCGAACTCGTCCGAGCGGTTGAACTGGAGGACCTGAGCTCCCTGCTCCGCCAGCGTCCGCCCGACCACGGGCCCGGCCACGGCGTGCGTGGCCGATAGGACCCGGATGCCGTCGAGGGGGCGCTTCGCTGGGCCGAGCGGCTGCGGGTCGCCCTCGGCGATCTTCCGCACCGCAATCACCGGCTCCTTCGCGAGATACTGGCCCTGAGGGTGCCGGGCCCACTCGTCGGCCGTCCGGGCAATGCATAGCGTATGGCCGGCTTCGTTCGCCGCGTTCTCGAGTTCGAGGGAATCCCACTTGCTGATGGCCGCGGCGACGCTGTGGTGGTTGGCCCCGCAGTTGAAGAAGTTCGTCCAGGCGAACTGCTGGGCCGGATACACCGCCGAGGGGTAGACCCACCGGCCATCCTTCGTCTCGAACGGGAAGACGGAGAACGGGTGGGTGTTACCGATCGGGTTCGGATAGGGCCAACCGTTGATAGTCGGGCCGAAGGTGAGTTCGGGGTCAATCCCGTGCGATGCCGTGCGCAGGTCGATCGAGAGGTCTTGGCTCTTCCCCGTGCGCATCCTCCAGATTGTCGCGGCGCCCACCGCGGCGGCCATCGCCGCGAGCGCGAACACCGAGCCAAGGCGGATCGCACTCGGGAAGAGGGGGTCCTGGCCGGTGAAGGAGATCGCTCCTCCGGTGTCGGAGGGACCGACCCCGGTCCCCGCGAGGAGGCGCTCGAGCTGCGCGGGAAGGTCGCCTCCCGAGGGAGCGGAACCCGAGCGCTGGGCGGGCTTCGTCGGCGGCGCTCCACTGTTCTCCGAACCCCCCGCATGGCGCGGTCGCCGAGCGGTCGACTTCGGATTGCTCTTACTCGACATGGCCGAGATACATCAACTCCCAGATTCCCGGGTCGCTCGCCTTTTCCACCATCGTTCCACCTTCGTACTTCTCGACCGTCACGGTGCCGCTGAACCGGAGGTACGCTCCGTCCACGCGCGCCATTCGGGCGAGTACATGCTTGAACCCCGTGACCGTGTCCGCGAGCTTGTAGTCGAGAATGGTCTCACTGCGCTGGAAAATCACGCGGTATCGGACCCGCTCGTCCTGCGTGTAGTCGTAGACCACCCGGTTGGCCACGGGCTTCTGGCTCTTCGGGTCGGTGAACACGTCCTCGAGAACGAGTCGCACCTTGGACGCTTGATCGGCGACGATCTGGCCGTCCTTTGCAATCAAGATCTGGGGCAGTTCGGTGCGGCCGTACTCCTTCTCGGCGTAGAGGTAGGCGGCGATCACCGAGTACGGTCCTGCTTGGGCTCGTCCCCAGTACCAGTGGTTGAGGAGCTTCGACATGACGACGTCCCCCCAATTGTGGTCGTGGTAGCCCACTCCGGTGAGCGTGATGGGCGCGGAGCCTTTCTCCGTGAGGGTCGCGGTCACTTTCCCCTGAGGGACCGCGGGCATCCAGGCGAACGTGTGCTCGTCGTGAGGTCCGAAGTACGTGAAGCCGGTCGCCGGTCGCCAGGAAGGCACCTGCCCGACCAGCTCCGCCTCGATCGTGAGGCTCTCGTCCACGACCTTGATCTGGTAGGTGTGCAGGTCGCCTCGGAAGTAGCAGTCCTTCACCCGGACGTCACATCGGTCCTTGCTGGCTTGGAACTGCTCCGGGGTGGCGTGGATGATCACTTGCTGGGACGGTTTACCGGGCCGGTCCAGGTCTACCTGAACCATTGGCGCCTCGGGGCCCTTCGGTTGCAGGATCCACTTGGTGTAGAACGTGACCACGAGCGACGACCCGTCCTCCAGGTGCGAGTCGAAGTACCACCACTCGTAACTACCGGCCTCGCCGGAGGTGCGCATCCCGTCCTCCCACGGCGCGACGCGGCCGCGCGGAAGGCCGAGTCGGACGTAATCGTCCTCCCGGTCCGCCAATCGGGCGAGCGGTCGATCGGTCATGATCCCTCCGGGCGTCCCCGGCGCTCGTTCTTGCGTTTGATCTCAAGGAGAGCGGCCAGCGTCTCGCGGGCGTGGGCCACCCGCTGCGCCCCCACGCGCGAGGTCAGCTCGTGGTCAACCTGCACAATGCCCGCGCGCCCGGCCCTCCCGGCGGTGTGCCCGCGCTGGGTCAAGCTGAGCTTCACCCGGCGCCGGTCCGCGGGGTCCTGGGCCCGCTCCAGGTACCCACGGGCCACGAGCGTTTCCACGGTCTGGCTGACGGCCTGCTTGGAGATGCCCAGAAACCGGACCACCGATTCGAACGAAGCCCCGCTCCACTCCATCGCGTTGAGAATGAGCTCTCCTGCCGCCGGGACGTCCCCGCATCCAACCTTCGCCTGGGCGTGGCGAACGGCGGCGGTGTACGTCCCGCGGGTCACGTAGAGCAGGGCCGAGAGGGGCACGTTTTGGTAAGCATCTTGGGTTGGGGACCGCGTCGTCATTAGTCATGTATATTGACTGTCAAGTATATTGACCTTTTGTCCCAACGCGCACGACGCGCGAGGCGGGCCCGAGGGGATTCGAACCCCTGACCTTGCGGTTAAGAGCCGCCTGCTCTACCGGCCTGAGCTACGGGCCCACGACGGTGCGGCCCGACCCGGAAGGCCCCCATAAAGGCTCCCGCTCGGGAGCGGAGTAGATTCAAACCCCCGCGGCCTCCGTCCCTCGGTCCTCGTCCCATCATGACGCGCGAACAGTTGCAGTTCGGCCACGTCTCGTTCGAGGTCGCCTCGATCGCGAGCACGCGGCGCTTTCACGACCGGTTCCTTGGCACGCTCGGCTTCCGCCGGTTCCAGACGGGGGAGTCCTACCTCGGGTATCGGCGGGGAGAGACCGTCGTCTGGTTCTTCCGACGGGGCCGTCGCATCCAGGTGCACCGGGAGCGGCCCCGTCTCCCCCTGACGGACACGGACATCATCCCGGACCACACCGGGTTCTCGGTCCCCTCGTGGGCCGCGATCGCCCGCTGGGAGGACCGGTTGCGCGCGGCGGGTCTCGCGCCGTTCTACCCGGTCGACCGGGGCCCGGCGCATGCCCCGACGGAGCGCTATCGGTCCGCCGCGTGGGTGGACCCCGACCGGATCGTCTGGGAGATCTACGCGGTTCGCGAGCCCCGGACGGTCCGGGCCTGACGGGGTCCGTCCCCCCGGTCAGCGGCGCAGCCGCTCGAGCGCGGCGCCGACCATCCACGGGAAGAGGACGGTCACGTCCCCTTCGACGGTCGTGTGCCGGGCGTTCGTCTTGACCTTGCCCCAGGAGACCGCTTCCCGGGTGCGGGCCCCCGAGAGGCTTCCGTCCCACTCGACCGCGGTCGTGAGGTAGAGGGCGGCGTCGAGCCCGTCACGGAACTGGTTCCACCAGATCGTGTGGTGCTTCGAGATCCCGCCGCCGAGCATGATCGCGCCGGCCCGCTTCGCCTCGAAGACGAGGTCGGCGAGCGCCTGTTCGTCCGAGAGGAGGTCGAAGGTGAGCGCGCGGTGGTCCTGCCAGAAGAGCCATACCTGCGAGCCGACCGCTCCGTCGGTGATGCCGGGGACGATGACCGGCACCCGGCGCTCGTACGCCGCCCGCAGGATGCTCGAGCGCTGGGTCGCGGGGATCGCCTCGCCGATCGCCGCGGCGAGGGCCCGGGTCGAGAGCTGCCGGGTCCCGCCCGCCCACAGGCGCTTCAGGATCGGCTGCATCTTCCGTTCGAGGATCGTGCCGTAGTTCGCTTCGGGGATCACGAGGTTCCCGAGGCGGTAGACGTGCCGGCGGTGGAGGTCGGCGTCGTTGAGGTCCCACGCGCCGTGGTAGTACGGCCGGAACGACCGGGCGAGGTCGTGGTCGAGCGTGCCGCAGGTCGTGATCACCGCGTCGACATACCCCTCCCTGACGAGCGTCGCGAGGACCCCGCGGGTCCCGGTCGCGACGATGTCGGCGGGGAACGAGAGGAACGTCGTCATGTCGGGGTCGCCGAGGATCCGGGCGAGCAGGTCGACCCCGGCCGCGACCTCCTTCGCGCTGAAGCCCCCGCCGGCCTCGAGCCGGCGGATGAGCGTGTCCAGGCTGGGCCCGTCGTCGACCTCTATGTCTTCGACCTTGCGCGGCACGGCGTCCCCGAGGCCTCGGGGATTATAGCGCTCCCGTGAAGCCCAGCGTAAACGAGTGGAAGACCAGGACGTAGGTCATCGCGTAGCCGATCATCGCGCCCCCGTTCAGGAGCGGGAGGCCCGCCTGCGGGTTCCCGCGCAGGACGAGGCGCATCAGGATGGCGTAGCCGACCAGCGACCCGAGGAGCGTCCCGACCGCGACCCAGAGGTCGCCGCCGATGCCGCCCCAGCTGGGCGACGCGGGGAGCCAGACGAACGCGGAGGCCACGAGGGTCCCCGGGATCACGATGTCCCCGAGGCCCATGAAGAGGGCCCCCCGCTCTTCGACCGGGCGACTGCGCTGCTCGGCGAGGGTAGGGGCCGCCGTGTAGTCGTAGCCCGCCGAGTCCGGCATCACCATCAGGATCGGGAGCTTCATATCGGTCACGACGTCCGCGAGCGAGACCATGTGCTTCGTGCCGTAGACCGCGATCGCGTCGTAGACCATGAGGGCGCCGAGCAGGATGAACGCCGGCAGGATGGCGAACGAGATGCCGAGGATCGCGATCAGGGCGCCCGCCGCGAGGAACCCGGCGAGGTCGACGATGTACCACTGGGGGTCCATCAATAGGGCAAGGTAGATCGAGGCGCTGATCGTCGCAGCGAGGATCAGCGCCGGGTCGACCACGATCTCGGCGGCGTACGGCGGAAGAAGGTAGTAGTTCGGGAAGACGAGCAGGAGGGTCGCGTAGAGCGTGAAGTAGAGGGAGCCGGCGATCGCGAGAAGGATCAGCTGGCGCAGGGCCGACAGCCCGCCCCGCCGTCGGGAGAAGAAGAGGATGAAGATCGGCGCGATGACGATGATGGCGATGAAGGCGAGCGGGGTCGTCACGCTCTGGGGGTTCGAGGTCGACGCGAGCCCCGCGGACCGGAACGGCTCGGCGAGGGCGAGCCCGACCGTCTGCGCGCCTACATAGAGGGCGAGCAGCCCGACCCAGCGAAGGCTCCGCATCGCCCGCTACGGTTGCACGACCGCGTAGGCGTTGTTGCCGAGGACCTTCGTGATCTTCGCGTTCACGGTGACCCCGCGCTGGTTGGCCCCCGTCACGAAGATGACGAACCCTTCCTTCTTCGCGACCCCGTCGCCGCGGCGGCCGAGGTCCTCGATCGTGACCCGGTAGACCTCGCCGACCACGACCGGCGCCTTCGGCTTCTCGGGCGTCACGACGCGGCGCATCGTCACGGGTCGCTGGGCCCCGCACGCCTCGCAGACGAGGAGGGTCAGGCGGCCCTCCTTCTGGAGGTGGGTGTCGGGCCGCTTGCATTCGGAGCAGATCACGTACTTCTGCGTGTACTCGCGGATCCGCTGGGAGATCTGGTCCTTCGTCAGGCGGGACTTGAGGACGCCGCGCGGAAGGTCGAGGACCCCCGGGCATCCGACCTCCTTCGCGAGGTAGCCGATGACGTGCGCGGGCTCTCGGCGGAGAACCCCGGTGATCTCCTGGAAGTTGCGGATGACGGTGTTCTTTCCGTCGGACATCACGTCGGGTTCCGGCACCTGGAACCGCTCGCCCCCCGTTCGCACGGGGGGGAGCTTCTCGCGCGCGCGCTCGAGGAGAGCCTGGTACGATTGCATGAGAGGATGTAGGGAGCGGCCGACGGTCTAAAAGGGTTCCTTGTCCGGCCTACGGGGTCGCGAACGCGGCGAGGGCGTCAAGGACCTTCGTGAGGTCCCGCTCGGTCACGACCGCGGTGGCGGCCGACCGGACCGCGTCGTCCTCCGGGAGGAACGCCACGCCGACCCGGCTGCGGCGGAAGAGCCCGACGTCGATCTCCGAGTTCCCGACCGAGGCGGTCTCCTCGGGCCCGACCCCGAGCTGCTCCTGGAGGTGGGCGAGGACGCCCTCCTTCCCGTGGATCGGGACGCGGACGATCCCCTCGCCGGTCAGTCGGCCGTCCGCGGTGACCCGGACCCCGTTCGCGAGCGCGAGGTCGATGCCGAGCTCGCGGGCGACCCGCCGCGCGAGCAGGTCGAGGCCTCCGCTCACGATCGCCGTGCGTACCCCGCGGGCGCGGAGCTCGCGCACGAGGGACGGGGCTCCCGGCATCAGGGGGACCTCCGCCAGGATCCTCTCGAGGTCGAAGACCGTGAGCGACGGCGCGTGCGTCCACCAGCGGCGGATGTCGCTGCGGATGAATTCCTCGTCGTCGATCTCGTTCGCGAGGAACCGTCGGAGGCCCTCGTCGTTCGTGTCGTCGAAGTGATCGTGCACGACGCGCCAGGAGCTCGCCACGTCGACGAGCGTCCCGTCCATGTCGAACGCGACGAACCTAAGCACGGTCGCCTCGGGCGATCGCGTCGGCCTCGGCGAGGACGCGGTCGGACGGGCGGACGGACCACGCGAGGAGGTTCTCGTCGACCTGCTCCGGTCGGCTCATCCCGACCACGGGGGCGGCGCCGCGCGCCTCGAGCCAGTGGAGCCCGATCGCCGCGAGCGGGACCTCCTCGGCCGCCGCGAGCGCCTTCAGGCGGCGGGCGCGGGCGAGGATCTCCGGCAGCCGGTCGGGCTCGAACAGGCGGTGCGCGAACCGTCGGACCTCGGGGGGGACCCGCTTTCCGTCAAGGTAGCGCCCGTGCAGGAGCCCGCGGGCGAGCGGAGTGTACGCCTCGATCAGGATCCCGTGCTTCTGGCAGTAGTCGCGGAGCTCGTCCCCTTCCTCCCGGTTGAAGAGGTTGTACTCCACCTGGTTGACCGCGATCTTGGCCTCGCCCAGAGAGGCCGCCGCCGTCTCGAGCTCCTCGACCGAGAAGTTGGAGACCCCGAGGGCGCCGACCTTCCCCTCCTTCCAGAGGGCCTCGAGCGCGCCCATCGTGTCCTGGAGCGGCACGTGCGGGTCGGGGGCATGGACCAGGTAGAGGTCGACCGAGGTCCGCGCGAGGCGTTCCAGGCTGTTGATGAGGCTCGCGCGCACCTGCGCGGGGCGAAGGTGTTCCCAGGAGACCTTGGTGACGACGAACGCGTCGGGCGCTCCGCCCGCCGTCCGGCGCAGCACCTCGCCGAGGACGCGCTCCGAGCGGCCTCCGCCGTAGACCTCCGCCGTGTCGAACCACCGGAGGCCGCGCTCGAACGCCCGGGCGATCGTGGCCTTCGTCCGCGCTTCGTCCTCGGGCTTCCATCGACCGAGGCTCCAGAGCCCGAGCCCCAGGGCGGGATGGGGCTTCGCCGAGCCCGGGATCGGGATCGTCGCGATCGCGGGCGCGGCGGACGGGGCGGCCTTCGTCCGACGGGGGCTCCGGGGGGGCCGACGGGCCTTCGCGGTCATGGTTCCGCGCTTGACGAGCCGCTCTCCTTCAAGTGCTCGTCGATTCGCCCGACCCGTTCCTCGAGCTCCTTTGCCTTCTCCTCCGCCTCCCGGACCACCTCGGGAGGAGCGTGGTCGCGGAACCCGGGGTCCGCGAGGCGGCCCCGCGTCTTCGCGAGCAGCGCGACGAGCTTCTCCCGCTCCCGCTCGAGCGCCTCCGTCTCGGCCCCCGACGCGGGCGCGCGCTCGACGTAGCACTCGCCGAGCGGGGCGACCCGGCTGCCGGACCGCTCCGGGGCGGGCGCGTCGGCGGCCAGCAGGACCAGCGGCCGGACCCGGGAGAGCCGTTCGACCGTTCGCTGCGCGGACGAGAGCACCCGGGCGACCTCCGAGCCGGCGGGCCGGATCCAGGCCCGAGGAAGCGTGTCGGTCGGGATGTGCTCCTCCGCCCGCAGGTTCCGCAGGAGCCGGATCGCTTCGAGGACCGACTCCATCTCCACCTCCGCGACCGGGTCGGCGGGGGACTCCTCGGCGTCGGGCCACGGGGCGAGCGCGAGCAACTCTCCGTCGTGCGGCAGCGCGTGCCAGAGCTCCTCCGTCACGTGGGGCACGAAGGGGTGAAGCAGCCGGAGCGTCCGTTCGAGGACGAAGAGGAGGGTCGCGCGGGCCTCGCGCTGGGCCGGCTCGCCCCGGCGGCCGGCGAGCGCTTCCTTGGCGATCTCCACATAGCGGTCCGCGAGGTCGTGGCGGACGAACGTGTGGAGCGCGGTCGCGGCCCGGGTCGGCTCGAACGCCGCGAGCGCCCGGTCGACCTCCTCGGCGGTGCACCGGAAGCGGGAGAGGATCCATCGGTCCTCGAGGGCGCCGGCCGGCCCGAGGGTCGGCGGACCCCGCGCGACGGGGGTGCCCGGCGGGAGGTGGCCCAGGGCGAACCGGACGAGGTTCCAGACCTTGGTGAGGAAGTTGCGGGCCCCCTCGAGCGTCGCGGGGCCGAACTGTCCGTCCTCGTCGGTCGGGTTCGGGAAGACGAGGCCGAAACGCATCGCGTCGGCCCCCCGCTCGCGCATGACGTCGAGCGGGTCGGGGGAATTGCCGAGGTGCTTCGACATCCGGCGGCCCTGCGCGTCGCGCAGCATCCCCGTGAAGTAGACGTCCGAGAACGGCCGCGTTCCGGTGAAGTAGTACCCGGCCATCATCATCCGGGCGACCCAGAAGAACATGATGTCGCGGCCGGTCACGAGGACGCTCGTGGGGTAGTAGTAACCGAGGTCGGCGGTCCGGTCGGGCCAGCCGAGCGCGAGGAACGGCCAGAGCCAGGAGGTGAACCACGTGTCGAGCACGTCCGGGTCCTGCGCGAGCTCCTTCCCTCCGCAATGCTCGCACTGGGTCGGAGGTTCGACCGCGACGGTGAGCTTCTCGCACGCCCGGCAGAAGAAGACCGGGATCGCATGGCCCCAGAGGACCTGGCGCGAGATGCACCAGTCCTGGATCTCCTCCATCCAGCGGAAGAACGTGAGGTCCCAGCGGTTCGGGTGGATGCGGATCTCCCCGCGGCGTACCGCGTCGATCACGGGGGCGGCGAGGCCCCGCATCCGGACGAACCACTGCGTCGAGAGGCGGGGTTCGACCGGGGCGTCCGAGCGCTCCGAGCGGGCGACCGAATGGCGGTACGGCTCCCGGCGGACGAGGAGCCCGGCCGCCTCGAGGGCTTCCGTCGCCTTCGCCCGCGCCTCGACGACCCCCAGCCCGCGGTACTCGGGCGGCACCCACGGTCCGGTGAGGTCCGCGCGGTCGTCCAGGATGTCGGGGGGCATCGAGAGCTCGGGGTGTCGCTGGAAGACCTCGTAGTCCACGAGGTCGTGCCGGGGCGTGACCTTGAGCGCGCCGGCGCCGAACGCGGGGTCGATCGCCGGGTCGGTGATCACGCGAACGACCCGGTCGGTCAGGGGCACGCGGACCTCGCGGCCGACCGAGCCGACGTGGCGGGGGTCCTCCGGGTGGACCGCGACCGCGACGTCCCCGAAGATCGTCTCCGGGCGGACGGTCGCCACCTCGAGACCACCGGGAGCTCCGTCAGCCCAGGGGTACCGTACGTAGAGCAGGGTCGCTTCTTCGTCGGCGTGCACGACCTCGAGGTCGGAGATCGCCGTCCGGAGCTTCGGGTCCCAGTTGACCATCCGCTCGCCCCGGTAGATGAGCCCGTCCCGGTAGAGACGGACGAAGATCTCCCGGGTCGCCCGTACGCTCGGCGGGTCCATCGTGTAGCGGAACCGCGTCCAGTCGACCGAGAACCCTCCGGCGCGGGTCTGCTCCGCGATCCGCTTCTCGTGCTCCTCCCGCCACTCTCCGATCGCGCGGAGCGCCTCTTCGCGCGGCAGGTCCTCGAGGAGGACCCCCTGCTTCAGGAGACGCCGACGGACCTCGACCTGCGTCGCCAGGCCCGCGTGGTCGAGACCGGGGACCCAGACGGTGGGGACCCCCTGCATCCGGTGCTGGCGAACGAGGACGTCCATCACGGTGTCGCCGAGCATGTGGCCGAGGGTCAGGACCCCCGTAACGTTCGGGGGCGGAAGGACGACCGAGAAGGTCGGGGGCGGGGCGCGGTCCGGTCCGCGGAACGCCGCACGGCGTTCCCATTCCGCCTGCCAGCGCGCCTCGACGTCCTTCGGCTCGAAGCGGGGCGGGAGCGCCGGAGAGCTCAGGATCCTTCCCTCCCAAGAGCGAACGGGGCGGCGAGGGCGAGGGCGCCGAGAGCGACGGCTCCCATCGCGAGGAGCCCGACGTAGGATCCGGCGGAGCGGGCGAGCTCGAACGCGAGGAGGGGCAGGCCCGCCACCACGAGCCCCGGGACGGAAACAAAGACGGCGTACCAGGCGCCCGCGTACAGGTTGGTGATCGGCAGGCCGCGAGCCCGGGCCCTCCGGAAGAGGATGCCGAGCTCGAGGAGCGCCGCGGCGACGACCGCCGGAAGCTCGGCGGCGATGAACAGAACGAAGACGACCGGGTCGAAGACGCGCGCGAGCGTGATGCCGAGGACGAGGCCGCTCGCCACCAGGTACATGAGGGCGATGAGCAGGACCTTGCCGCCCAGCAGCGAACGGTTGGAGAGCGGAAGGGTCCGACCGTAGGAGTAGGCGAGCACTTCGATGGCGAAGAACGCCGGGCCAAAGAAGGTTGCGAGGAGCGCCGCGGTCGTCACGGCGGCGAGGCCGAGACCGGCGGCCACGGCCGAGCCCGTGGCGGTCTCGAACGTCCAGAGGCCGATCACGACCGCATCCAGGATCGGAAGGAGGATCAGGAAGGCGAACCCCGGGGTTCGGCTCGCGATCCGCAGGTCCTTCGTGAGGACCGCGAGCATGACGGGTTGGGGCGCGAGGTCGAGGCGCGCCGCGGAGGTCGGCCGGGCGGCGGCCGGAGGCACGAGGCTCACGCGCCGAACGGACGCGAGCACCCAGACCACGGACCACGCGGCCAGGAGGAGATACCCTGCGCTCGCGACCACGAGGAAGGACCAGCCGACCGGGTCGAGGCTGAAGCCGACCGGTCCGCTCGCGGTCACGGCCGGGAGCGCGGCGAACGAGAACGGGAAGGCGGCGAGGAGCAGGTGGCCGGTCAGGGACGGACCCTGGGCCGAAAGGCGACCGAGGAAGGCGAAGAACGCCGGAGCCGCGGTCACGAACCCGAACATGGCGAAGGCGGGAACGAGCCAGAGGACGAGGTAGGTCCAGCGGACGACCGTCCGACCGCCGCCGCCCCGAGAGCCTTGTACCCGACGCACGAAGAACCGCCCCGTCACCAGGGAGAGGGCGAGCGCGAACCCCACCGCGGCCACGGCGCCGGGCAGCACCGCGAGGCCGGCCCACGGGCCGAGAGCGAACCCGACCAGGAGGGGGGTCGTCACGATGACCGTGACCGCCGGAAGGTCGAACAGGCGGAGGTAGAGGAGTCCGGCGGCCCGCGTGAGCGTACGCTCATCGATCGGAAGCGGCTCCAGGACCGGCAGCACGCCCGAGGCGAGGAACGTCGGAAGGACCTGCATCCCCGTCCACCAGAGGAACGCCACGTCGAGGCTGAGCAGTCCCGTGAGGAGGGCGGCCTGGAAGATCCCCGCCGGCACCGAAACCCCTCCGAAGGCGAAGGAGTGGAACCGGCTCTCTCGAAGACCGAACGCGACGCCGAACGCCAGGAGCCCGAGCACGAAGCTCACGACCGCCTTGCTCTGGACGACGCGCCGGCGGGCCTTCGCGACCAGGCGCTGGGCCGTCTCGGTCGGAACGAGGTTTCCCTGGCGGAAGGCGTAGATCGCCTGGAGCGAGAGCTCGGTGAACGCGACGTCGCTGAGGCGCGCGGCCTCGCGCCACGTCATCCGGGAGCTCCGAGGGAGTCGACCGCAGCCCGGACGCCTTCCCCCTCCTGGGTCAGGCGCAGGAAGATCTCCTCGAGGGTCGCGTCGCCGGCCGTCATCCTCTCCCGCAGGGCCGCGAGGGTTCCCTCGCCGCGCAGGACCCCCCGGTCGAGGATCCCGACCCGGTGGCAGAGCTGCTCGGCGACCTCCATCGTGTGCGTCGAGAACAGGATCCCCCGCTCCCCGCCGGCGACGTAGCGGACGAGGAGGTCCTTCATGATGCGGACCGAGCGAGGGTCGAGGCTGTTGAGCGGCTCGTCGAGGACCAAGAGCGGCGGCTGGTGCAGGAGGGCCGCGATGAGCAGGACCTTCTGCCGGGTCCCGTTCGAGAGGGTGAGGATCGGTTCCTCGAACTCCGCCTCGAGCCGGAAGGCGGTGACGTAGTTGCGCGTCCTCTCGGAGGCGACCGCCCGATCGAGGTGGCGCACGCTCGCCACGAACTCGAGGAACTCGCGCGGGGTGAGGGCATCGTACAGGAGCGACGTCTCCGGGACGTAGCCGACCTGCGTCTTCACTCGGAACGCGTCGGTCACGGCGTCAAGGCCGAACACGCGGACCCGGCCGCCCGCCGGCCGCACGAGCCCCACGACCGTCTTGATCGTGCTCGTCTTCCCCGCGCCGTTCGACCCGAGCAGTCCGTAGATCTCGCCCGGGCGGACGGTGAGCGAAAGCCGGTCGACCGCGACCCGTTCTCCGTAGCTCACCGTCAGCTCGTCGATGCTGAGAGGAAGGCCGCCGGCCATCGCTTTCCCATCGTCGGGGCCGGAGTATAAACCGGTGGGGTCCGACCTACCGCGGTCGCACGAGCGGGAAGAGGATGATCTCCTTGATCGAAGGGATGCCGAGCAGGGCCATCAGCAGCCGATCCACGCCGAACCCGATGCCGGTCGTTGGCGGGAGCCCGTAGCGCAACGCCTCCACGAAATCCGCGTCGTACGCGTACCGGTCGTCGCCCCGCTCTCCCAGCTGCTCGCGGAACCGCTGCTCCTGCTCGTCGGGGTCGGTCAGTTCCGTGTAAGCGTTCGCGAGCTCGAACCCCGGCGCGAAGATCTCGAACCGCTCGACCCGGCCCGGTTTCGAGCGGTGGCGCTTCGCGAGCGGGGTGGTCGCGGTCGGGAAGTCGACGACGAACGTCACTCGGTCGATCGACGGCTCGACGTAGTGCTCGAAGAGCTTGTCGAGGAAGGTCCCGGTGGAGGAGTTGTCGGGGACGGTGGAGCCCGCGGCGCGCGCGAGGGTGCGCAGTTCGTCCCGGTCCTTCGAGAGGAGGTCCGCGATCCCGGAGCGGCGCTCGAGCTCCTCCACGAAGTCGACCGTGGCGAACGGTGGTCGGAACGCCGCGGCCGCCGCGACGACCGCGGGGTCGTTCGGCAGGATCTCCGGGGCCCGCCGGGCGAGCCGGTCGAAGAGTCCCTCCATCAGCCGACGCATATCGTGGTAGTCCGCGTAGGCCCAGTACGCCTCGAGCTCGGTGAACTCGGGAGAGTGGGTCGAGTCGAGGTCCTCGTTGCGGAACGTCTTCCCGATCTCGTAGACCCGTTCGAGGCCGCCGACGATGAGCCGTTTCAGCGGAAGCTCGAGGGCGATCCGCAGCTGGAGGTCCGCGTCGAGGTAGTTCGAGTGCGTGACGAACGGGGCGGCGGCCGCTCCCCCGGCGACCGGGCCGAGGACCGGGGTCTCCACCTCGAGGAACCCGGCCGCGTCGAAGTAGTCCCGGATCTCGCGCACGAGCAGCGTGCGGGCTCGGAAGCGGGCGCGGCTCTCGGGAGAGGAAAGGAGGTCGACGTACCGGCGCCGGATCCGTTCCTCTACGTCCGTGAGGCCGTGGAACTTCTCGGGGGGTGGGGCGATCGCCTTCGAGAGTAGGGTGAGGGTCCGGACCACGAGCGACGGCTCGCCGCGACGCGAGACCGCTGCAATCCCGTCGGCTCCGACGAGGTCTCCGGGGTCGAGGTCGGAGAGCCATCGGCGGTACCCGTCCTCCCCGAGCTCGTCGACCCGCAGGAGGAGCTGGAGCTCGCCGGCCAGGTCCTCAAGGTCGGCGAAGGCGGTTCGTCCGTGCTGCCGGATCGCCCGGAGCCGGCCGGCGACCCGGAAGGAGTGGGCGGGCTCGTCCTCGCCCGGTCGGAGGCGGACCGCAGCGGTCCGCACGGCATCGGTCCCCACACGGCCCGGGAACGACCACGGGTACGGTTCGCGGTCCTCGACGCGCCAGCGGGCGACCTTCTCCCGTCGCTCGCGCTCGAGCGCGTTCTCCTCGGGCATCGACCTCGGGCGAGGCGGCCGGAGGTAGAAAACGGCTCGTGTGCCGGGGTGGCGAAACGCGCCGGCACTCTCACGACCCTCGACCGGGGGTGGGATCGCCCCCGGCCGACCTCGCGCTACCGACCCGAGACCTTGCCCTGGATTTCGGCGACCTCGTGGCTCAGTTCGTGAAGACCGGCGGCCATCGCCCTCGCCTCCGGGGTGTCGAGCGCGTCGAGGATCTCGAGAGACTCGAGGCAGTAGGCGGAGATGCACCTCAACGAGCAGAAGGTCCGGCCGCGGAACAGGTGCTCAAGGTCCTCGGGTAGGGTGATGACCTCGAACCCGACCTCGCCGGGAGCGATCCGGGTACCGCACCGGCACTGTTCGCGACGGGTGACCCGCTTCCAGGATAGGGGAGACTCTTCCGGACGAGACGGGAAGGGCCGACCGTCGTTCGAGGTCATCGAGCGCTCCCCCGGCCTCGGTCCCCGGGTCTCCGCCCCGACCCGCGTCCGGAGAACCGGAATTCGAGCATGGAACAAACCTGAGCAGAGACCCGTTACCCTTGGGAATCGGAGAACGAGAACCCAGGGGGTCGTCGAACCGGGGACGAAGGCGCGTCAGTGCGCCGGGGTCTCGAGCGCGAACCGCTCGACCCCGCCCGGCCGGAAAAGGGCGAGGTGCTCGGGCACCGCGGCGTCCTTTCCCGCGGGCCGGGCCGCCTCATGGAGGAGAAGGAAGGTTCCCAGGAAGAACTCGGCCGCGGCGTCGCCGCCGCCGATTCCGTAGCTCACGTAGTCCGAGAAGTAGACGTGCACCTGGGCCGAATGGCGCCGTCGGAGGGCGTCCAGGAACTTCGCGAGGTCCTCGGGGCCCTTGCGCTCCAGTTCCTCCACGAGGTCGCGCAGGATGGGGCGCTGGCTGATGCCGGCGAGTCCGTCGTAGGCGAGGTAGACCGCGGGCCGCGGGTCGAGCGCGACCACGTCGAGTCGCAGCACCCCCTCGACCGGTTTCGTGCGCATGGCGAGCCGCCTACCCGACCCGTGTTAAGAAGCCTTCGGGCCGGAGGGACTCCCCCCTCCGGCCCTCGAAAACGGTTGGCCTAGTGGTCGTGGCCGCCGGGCCCGCCGGGGGGTGGGCTCGACTTCCTCGAGGCGATGATATCGTCGATCCGGAGCAGCATGGTCGCGACCTCGACCGCCGAGCTGAGCGCCTGGCGCTTCACCCGCAGCGGCTCGATGACGTGGAGCTTCCACATGTCCGTGGCCTTGCCGTCCGCGAGGTTGAGCCCGACGTTCTTGTTCGCGTTGGGCCCGTCATGGGCGCTGCGGAGGTCGATCAGCACGTTGATCGAGTCGAAGCCCCCGTTCTCGGCGAGAGCCCACGGGATCGATTCGAGGGACTGAGCGAACGCCTCGACCGCGAGCTGCTCGCGGCCGCCGACGGTACCGGCCCACTTGCGGAGCTTGACCGCGAGGTCGATCTCGGTGGCCCCGCCGCCGGGACACACGACGCCGTCCTCGATCACGCTGCCGACGACCTTGAGGGCGTCCTGGAGCGAGCGCTCGACCTCCTGGGTGACGTGCTCGGTCCCGCCCCGGATCAGGATCGACACCGAGCGCGGGTTCGAACAGCCGGTCACGTAGGTCATCTTGTCGTCGCCGACCCGGCGCTCGTCGACCTTCGCGGCCAGACCGAGGTCCGCCGCGGAGAGCTCCTTGATTCCGGTGACGATCTTGCCGCCCGTGGCGCGGGCGAGCTTCTGCATGTCCGACTCCTTGACCTGCTTGACGGCGTAGACCCCTTGCTTCGCCAGGTAATGGAGGACGACATCGTCGATCCCCTTCTGGCAGACGACGACGTTCGCCCCGACCGCCTTGATCGCGTCGGCCATCTGGCGGAACGTCTTGTCTTCCTCGTCGAGGAAGCTCTGGATCTGGGCCGGGTTCTTGATGTTGATCTTGCTCTCGATCTCGGTCTTCTTGACCTCGAGCGCGGAGTTCAGCAGGGCGATCTTCGCGTTCACGACCTCGCCCGGCATGCGCGGGTGCCCGCGCTCCTTGTCGAGGACGATCCCGTCGATGAGCTCGGTGTCCGAGATCTGGCCCCCGTGCCGCTTCTCGACCTTGATCTGGTCGACGTCGCAGACGATCTTGCCGCCCTGGTGGTCCGCGATCCGCTGGACCGCCCTGACCGCGATCTTCGCGAGCTCCTCTCGGGAGCCGCCGACGCCCTTCGAGCCCATGGCGGTCATCGCGCAGTCGATGAGGACGGCCTCGTCGTCGGCCTTCACGGGGATCCCGATCTCGGCGTCGAGGAGCCGTCGCGCCTCCTGGACCGCGAGCTGGAAGCCGCGGGTGATGACCGTCGGGTGGACGTTCTGCTCGAGCAGGGACTCCGAGCGCTTCAGGAGCTCTCCGGCGATCACGACCGCCGTGGTCGTGCCGTCGCCGCACTGCTGGTCCTGGGTCTTCGCGACCTCGACCAGCATCTTCGCGGCCGGGTGCTCGACGTCGACCTCCTTCAGGATCGTGACGCCGTCGTTCGTGATCGTGATGTCGCCCATCGAATCGACGAGCATCTTGTCCATGCCGCGCGGTCCGAGGGTGCTGCGCACCGCATCGGCGATCGCCCGGGCGGCGGCGATGTTGTTCGACGTGGCGCTCTTGTCGCGAGTCCGCTCGGTCCCTTCCTTCAGGACGAGGATTTGTGTACCCTGAAGCATGTTGTCACCGATAGCGGCATTTTTGCTCTTCTATATAATACTGCTTATGTCTCCCGCTCCGTCTTCGGTACGCTTCCGTCCCCCCCGGGGGGCAGGCCGGCTCCCGCCGTACTTCCGAGGATCCTCTTCGAAAGGGGGCGGGGTCGACACGCTCCAACCCGGGAAAGAGCCCCAGCCGGGGGGTGGACTAACGGTCCGGGGGCGCGCGGCGAAGGGGCTTGTTCTTCGACGGTGTCCGGTCGGGGCCGTGCGGAACGATGGGTTCCGTGGTTCCCCGACGAGCGAGCACTTCGGAGAGCGCGAAGTAGGCCTCCGGCGGCAAGACCTCGGGGCGCAGCCGGCGCCAGTTCTCCGGCCACCCCGCGTCCTGGGCCACTCGGTCGGCCTCGTCGGAAGGCACGAGCCGGGGAAGGAGGTTCCCGAGCTGCTTTCGCCGCGAGGAGAACAGTACCTGGACCTGGCGCTCCAGCGCCGGAACGGACGAGACGGGAAGGGGCCCGGACCGGGCGACGTGCACCGCGAGGCGGCTCTCGACCTCGGGTCGGGGAACGAACGCGTCGGGCGAGACCGTGCGGAACAGCTCGACCGAGCCGTAGAGCTGGGCGATGATGGAGAGCCGCCCGTAGACCTTCGACCCCGGGCCCGCGGCGATCCTCTCGGCGACCTCCCGCTGGACGAGGAAGACGACGCGCGGGACCCGGGCGGCGAAGAGTCGGAGGAGGATCGGTGTCGCGACCGAGTACGGAAGGTTTCCCACCACGCAGTCCGCGGGAGGAAGCTCCGTCTCGAGCGCGTCGGCCGCGATGACGTGGACCCGCTCGCCGAACGTCACGCGGAGGAACGCCGCGAGGCGGGCGTCGCGCTCGATGACCGTGACGGGTCCGAGGCCCCGCCGCACGATCGCGGCGGTGAGGATCCCGAGCCCCCCGCCGACCTCGACGATCGGTCGGCCGGGCTCGGCCTCGAGGAGCGCCGCCTCCGCGTCGGCGACGAACGGGTCGGCGAGGAACGACTGGCCCCACGCCTTGGACGGGGCGATCCCGAGGGTCTGCAGGGTGCGACGGACGTCGTCCGGCCGGTCCGGAACCGCCGCGATCCCCGGCGGGGAGTCCGGTTCACGGGGCGACGAAGAGTCGGTACTTGTCCTCGACACCGCTCAGTTCCTGTTCGATCCGGCCGACGATCAGCCGCTCGGGATTCTTCACGTGGAGCCGGGCCTCGATGTCCTCAAAGCTCTGGAACGGCGCGCGCTGGCGTTCCGCGACGATCTGCTGCATCGTCTTCTTTCCGATACCCGGCAACAGCTCGAGCAGGTGGAACCGGCGGGAGACCGCCGGCGATTCGTTGAAGAATCGCAGGTAGCGGGGCGCGTTCGCCTTCACGACCGCCGCGAGGGCACCGGCGAGCTCCGTGCGCGCCGCGACCGTGAGCTCGTCGAACCCGATGCGGCGGCGGACGTGGTCGATCGGCGGAGGGACGCCCGCGATCGGGAGGAGCGCCACGCGGGACCCCGGGACCATCTTCGCCCCCGGCCGAGGGACGAGCTCGAAGAGCTTCAGCTCGGTCTCGCCGATCGCGAGCGCCAGCGGTTCCCTATGGAATCCCCGCTCGGTCTGGCGACCGTTCGGCAGGTAGTCGAGGATGTACGCGTAGTTCTCCACGGGGCCCCCGCCGGCTCATCGGTGATGCGCCACGATCTCGAGGAGACGGGTGACCTGCTCCTCGTCCAGGGCGACCCGCTCCTTGGAGAACAGAAGGCGGACCTCTTCCGGGTACTGGGGGAGGATGTCGGCGATCTTGACGGCGACCGACGCGTCGACGAACGGCAGCGTCCTCAGCTCCGCGATCAGCTTGTCGGTCGCCTCGCTCGAGAGCCGGGCGAATCCCTCGGCGTGCTGGAGCGCGAGCCCGGCCTCCCGCGGCAGGGTCCGGTGGGTGGCCTCCTCGGTCAGGAGGTCCTTTACCCTCGCGACCGGCACCGGCTCAGGCATGGCCGGACGCGGGCTCCGCCGCCGGGACTAGGTGGATCGGGTTCGCGATGAGCTCCTTGCGCTTGCCGCCGTCGAGGAACTCGACCAGGTAGGCCCGGCCGCGCTTCCCGATGACGGTGCAGGTGCGGCCCTGGTAGCGAGGGTGGGGCTGGCCGTGGGGGTCGGAGGGCTCGATGCGCACCGAGACCTTCTGGCCGACCTCGAACTCCCGGAGGAACCGCGTGACCGGCGGGAGCCCGCGCTCGCGGACCTCCTTTGTGAACGTGCCCCGGGAACGGGACCGGAATCCCTTCGAACTCTTGACCATCTATGCCTCCGAATCGTGGATCTCCATCACGTCGAGGAACTCGACCTTCAGCGGCGCCCCGACGAGGCTCGCCAGGCTCGGTTCGGTGCGTCCGCCATCTCCTTCCACCCACTCCTTGATGTAGGTACCGGCCTCGGTCCTCAGTTCGAGCGTGAACCGTCCCTCCGCCGCCTCCACGACGTGCGCGGCCACGACCCGCCGCGTTCGGACGCGGTCGGATCGGCGGTGCGCGACGCGGGTGGGCGTGCGCTGGGCGATCGCTCGGCTCACGGCGACGGTCAGGGCCTCATTAACCTTTGCCAAGGAGGTCTCCCCGAGCACGCCGACGCGGTAGCTCTTCTCGGGGGACGATTCCTTCACCCGGACGACCTCCCCGGCGTCGCAGGGGACGAGGTCGAGGACCTCGACCCGGCCCGCCGCGGTCCGGGCGAGCTCCTCGGTGAGCCGGCCGAGGTCGATCGATCGGACCTTCGGACGCAGGAGCTCGAGGACGAACGGGCGGCCGCGCCCCAGCATGCGGGCGTCGATGTCCTCGCGACCCATCCCATGAAAGCGGGTCCCTTCGGCGTGGGTGGCCGCCAGGAACGGTGCGGCAGCGATCTCCTCGACACTGGTCGAGTAGGTCTTCCCGGTGCCCTCGCAGGCCGTGCAGCCGCGACCGCGGCAGCGGCGGCACGGCCACCGGGTCTGAGGGAGCGTCCGGTCGAGCTTGCGGTACCGGCCCCGAAGATAGAGGGGGAGCACGGTGAGCTGGACGAGCCCGACCGGGAGGTCGGCCAGGAACACGATGTCGGGGCGGTCGGGGCCCCCCGAGGCCCCGGTACGGAGCTCGACCTGCTTGCCGAGCTCCCGGTTGAACGCGGCCCGTGCGCTCTCCCCCCACTCCGTTCCCACCTCGGACCAGAGGGCCTCCTCCCGAGCGAGCCGCTCGGGGTCCCAGCGGGAACCGCACGTGAACCGGTGCCACTCGTACCCCTCGGCCGCCCGGACGACCCGGTCGACCCAGGACGCGAGCCGGCCGAACGTTCCGCCGCAGACCGAGCACTCGGCCCCCGGGGCCGGCGGCGGGACGCCGAGCGCGAGACCCAACCGTTCCGCCCGCTCCGGGTTCGTAAGGCCGTGACCCAGGCGTCCGAACATCCGCCCGAAGCACTCGGGGCAGAGCACGAGCGCTCGGGCCCGGCGGGCGCTCGCGAGCGCGGTCTCGGAAACGTCGAACGCGACCGGTTCGGCCACGCCACTCGGACCCGGGTCGGCCACTAAACCTCGTCGGCAGGCGTTCGACTCCCGCGCGAACCTTTTACTGGGGCACGAAGTGAGGGACCGGGGTAGCGGATGACGTCGCTGACCGAGGCCGAGCTCACGCGGGCGATCGAACGGACCTTGGTCGCCCGGGGAAAGATGCCCCAGCAGGAAGCGCGGCCCGTGGCCCGGATGGTGCTGGGCTACTTCGGTGCGGACGACAGCGTCCTCGACAACAAGCTCTCGAGCGAGGACCGGGACCGGTTCTACCAGCTCGAGGAAGAGGGCCTGCTCACAAGCGAGGAGGAGGACGCGACCGTCTCACGCGGGAAGACCTGGCGCATCCATTACTGGCTCCTGAGGAAGGGGCGGATCCGGGACGTAGGACAGAGCGGGGACGCGCCGCCGTCCGACGAGGCCGAGGCCGTCTACCGGTCGATGGGAGAGTCGGTCTGGAAGCGCCGGGCCGAGGAACCTCGCTCGGGGAGCTAGTCTCGCCGCGGGTCACTGCGACCGCGGCGGCGGGGCCGGCGGGCCGCCGGGCCGGAAGCGCGCCGAGCCCTTGAGGAGCGCCGGATAGTCCGACGACTGGATCACGTCGCGCACGTGCTCGATCGCCACGAACGCGAAGCCGATGACGGCGATCAGCGCGATCACGCTCGCCGCGCTGACCGCGACGTTCGGAAGGCCGAGGAGGACGACGATGACGGCGAGGGAGGCGAGAGCGTTGAACGCGGCGTGCATCCCGACCGCGAGCAGGTAGTAGCTGCCCGACCCGGGCCCCTTCACCCCGAACTTGCTGCGGGCGTAGCCGTAGCCGAACATCCCGGTCGAGCTGCCGTGCAGGACGACGGTCGAGACGCTGCGGATGAGGATGAGGACGAGGCCGGCGGCGAGCCCGCCGACGACGAACGCCCCGACGCCGTAGAGGAACGTCTCGAAGAACCCGAAGCCGAGCCCGACCGAGGCGCCGAAGACCGGGCCGTCGGCGAGTATCTTGATGTTGCGGTTGTTCGCCGCCACGCCCGACGCCTTGAGGGCCTCCTCGACGAACGGAGCGATGACGAGGACGAGGAAGAGCGCCCCGAGGGTCGAGTTTCCGTTCAGGAAGACGAACTCGGGCCCGGGGTAGGTCGTGCTCACGGCGGTGCCGAGCTCGACGAGGATCACCTCGAGGATCGCGGCAACGAGGGTGGCGAAGATCGCACCGTAGGCGAACGCGCGGAGCAGCGGTCCCCAGCCCTCCGTGCGGTAGCGCTCCGTCCGCCGCATCCAGGCGAGGTACAGGAGCGCCGGGAGGAGCGACGCGACGATGAGGATGATGAGGTCGACCGCGTCCGTCAGCGCGCTCATGGATGCGGGGTATGGGCCGGGTAGCGGTAGAAGCCTTCGCCCGTCTTCCGACCGAGCTTCTTGGCCGCGACCATCGTGCGGAGGAGGGGGCAGGCCCGGTAGCGGCTGTCGCGGAACCCGTCCCAGAGGACGTCAAGGATCGCAAGGGCCGTGTCGATCCCGACCAGGTCGATGAGCTCGAACGGGCCCATCGGATGGTGGAACCCGAGCCGGTACGCGGTATCGATGTCCTCCTTGGTCGCGACCCCTTCGTAGAGCATCCACGCCGCTTCGTTCACGAGCACCGCGAGGGCCCGCGTGGTCACGAATCCCGGGGTGTCCCGGGACGTCACGACCGTCTTGCCGAGGCTGGTGGCGAACGCGCGGGCGGCCTCTACGACCTCCGGGCGGGTCGTATGGCCCGGGATGAGCTCGACGAGCGGCATCTGGAGGACCGGATTGAAGAAGTGGATCCCGACGAGGCGGCCCGGGTCCGTCAGGTCCTGGCCGATGGCCGTGATCGGGAGCGAGGAGGTGTTCGAAGCGAGCAGGGCGGTCGGGTTCGCCGCCCCTTCGAGCTCGCGAAAGACCTTCCGCTTCAGTTCGAGGTCCTCGGGGGCCGCCTCGACGACGATCTGGGCCGAGTCCGCGCGGCGAAGTCCGATCGCGACCTCGATCCGACCGAGCGCCGCCTCCTTCTCCCCGGGCCCGATCTTCTGGCGCGCTGCCGCGTGCTCGAGCGCCCGAGCGGCGTTCGCGAGCCCCCGGCGGGCGAGCTCCTCGGTCACGTCCTCGAGCGTCACGGGATAGCCGGCGAGGGCGCACTGGGCGGCGATGCCGCTGCCCATGATCCCCGCACCGACCACGAAGACCCGCTTGAGCACGGAGGCCCGCGGGTCGCTCGCCGCGCCGACCTCTCCGCTCACGAGACCTCCGGTGCGGTCGGGACGGCCCGTGCGATCTGGAGGAACTCGCACGCGCGACACAGCTCTCCGGCGGCGGGGTCGCCGCAGGCCCGGCAGGAGGCCGGGCTCCCGACCGGGTCGGTCCTCAGCCAGCGCTCGACCAGCCGTTCGTGGGTCTTGAGGAGCGACTGCCGCGTGCCCGGCTGAGCCTCCTCGAGCTGCCAGACGAGGTCGCGGAAGAGGTTGCGGGCCGCCCGTCCGGCGTGCGGGCACTCGCTGTGGTCGAACGGGAGCCCCTTCAACAGGGCGTAGAGGAAGACCTCGCGCTCCGGGACGGTCGCGAGCGGCGCGATCCGGGGCACGAGCCCGGGCTGTCGGACGCGATGCGGGGCCATCCGGACCAGTCGGTCGAGGTCGCCGCGCACGAGGTTCATGAGCACCGTCTGGGCGAGGTCGTCGAGGTTGAATCCGAGGACGAGCGCGTCGGCGCCGACGTCGCGGGCCGCCCGGTTGAGCAGGCGCCGACGCCACACGCCACAGAACGAACACGGAACGGTGCCCGAGAGCTCCCCCGCGGTCCGGTCGATCGTCGTCCCGAGCGCTTCCTCCGCGCGGACGACCCGGTGCTCGACCCCCAGTCTCTGGGCGAGCGCCTCGGCGGCCACGAGCGTGCGGGGGCGGTAGTCGGCGATCCCCTCGTCCACGCTGATCGCGACCAGGCGGACGGTGGGCCGCCGACGGAAGTACTGATGGGAGAGCGCGAGCGCCGCGGAGGAGTCCTTGCCGCCCGAGAGGGCGACCGCCACGGTCCCCCGACCGAACCTGGGCAGCTGGCGGTGCATCTCCCGACGCACCCGTTCCTCGACGGACGCGACGAAGTGGGCGGCGCACGGATGGGCGCCGCGGTAGGGCTGGTCGACGACCGCGGGAGCGTCGCACGAGGAGCAGTGCACGAACCCGCTAACCCGCCGCGGCTATTTGAGGGCGGAGCGACCGGGCGGTTCCACTGCGCACATACGATTATTAGGCAAACTCCGGCCAGCAGGTTCCGATGGCCTCCTCCGCAGCGGTCGCCCGTGGTCCGGGAACTCCTCGGAGGAGCCGTGCCCCCGAGACCGAGCCCGAAACGACCGCCCCGTACGACACCACCGGGCTCGTGGGCCGCTTCCAGCGCATGCTCCAGGCCCAGGAGCGGAGCCCGTGCACGGTCAAGCAGTACGGCCACATCGCCCGTACGTTCCTCTCGTTCGCTCAGAAACCGCTCGAAGAGGTGACCCTCCGCGACCTCGAGGCGTACCGGGAGTACCTCGTGCTCCAGCGGCACTACTCGAAGAACTCCGTCTACACCACCGTCCGGGGCCTGACCTGCCTGTTCCGCAGCTTCGGCTACTCGGTCGCGGACCAGCTCGAGCCTCCGCGGCGGCCCGAGCGTCTTCCGCGGTACCTTTCCGAGGAGGAGATGCACCGCCTCTTCGAGGCGGTCCGCACGTCGCCGCGCGACAGCGCGATCGTCCATGTGCTCGCCTTCGCCGGCCTGCGCGTCGGGGAGCTCTGTCACCTCCAGCTCGAGGACCTCGAGTTCGAGCGGAACATCTTGCACGTGCGCTCGGGGAAGGGCGACAAGGACCGGGAGGTCGTGCTCGAGGACCGCACCCGCGCGGCGGTCGACCGGTACCTGACCGAGCGGACCCTGGCGGGAGAATCGGGCCTGCGCCTCTTCCCGGTCGGCGCGGTCACGGTCGAACGGATCGTCCGGCGCGCCGCGCAGACCGCCGGGATCCCCCGACGCGTCACCCCGCACATGCTGCGCCATACGCTCGCGACCGCCCTGCTCTCCCGCGGCTGCGACATCCGGTACATCCAGAAGCTGCTCGGGCATGCCTCCGTGGCGACGACCCAGATCTACACGCACGTCGACACCCAGGCGTTGCGGGACGCCTACCAGCGGGCGAAGCCTCAGTATTAACGCCCCGCGGGTTCGGGGCCGACCGTGACGCCCGACCGCTGCGAGGTGCTGATTCTGGGCGCCGGCATCACCGGATGCGCTCTCGCTTACCATCTCGCCGAGCGCGCGATCGGGCCGGTGGTCGTCTACGACCCCGAGACCCCGGCGGCCGGAGCGACCGGGCGCGCCGCCGGCATCGTCACCGACCAGCTCTGGAACTCGTGGGACGTGGAGGTCGCCCGGGACTCGAAGGCCGAGTACGCCGCCCTCGCTTCCCGATGGGACCCGTCCGCCTACTCGGTCAACGGGTTCGTGCGGTGGACCCACAACCCGGTCGCCGAGCCGGTTCTGGACGAGGCGCTCGCCCGTCTGCACCGCTGGAACGTGGACGTGCGGCGGATGGAGAGGGAGGAACTGGAGCGCCGGGTCCCGTGGGGACGGTTCGACGACGTGACGGCCGCGATCGGAGGCACGACCGACGGGGTCGTCACTCCGAGCACGATGACCGAGATCTACGCCGAAGGCGCCCGTCAGCGCGGGGTCGACCTCCGTCTCGGCGTTCCGTTCGGTTCGCTCTCCCGCTCGGACGGCCGGTGGGAACTGTCCAGCGGCGGATCGACGCTGCGTGCGACGCGGGTCGTGGTCGCCGCCGGTGCCTGGTCGAAGCGTCTCCTCCGAGACGCGCGCCATCCGGTACCGCTCACGCCCTACCGTACCCAGGCCGCGGTCCTGCGACCCTCCTCACCGAGCGAGGAGCTCTTCCCCTCCGTACACGACATCGACCTTGACGTGTACGTCCGCCCCGAATCGAACGGCCGTATCCTCGCCGGGAATGGGACCGAGAAGGCGGAAGCCGACCCCGAGCGGTTCCAGTCCGGAGGGGACGAGCGGTTCGTGACCCACATCGCCGAGAGCTTCGCCGAACGGTTCCCGGGCTGGGCCGACGCCGAGCTCGTGCGCGCGTGGGCCGGGGTCTGCGCGTCGACCCCCGACCGCCGGCCGCTGGTCGGACCGATTCCCGGCGCGGAGGGCCTGTACGTGGTCGCCGGTTTCAACGGGTTCGGCGTCATGCGCGCCGCCGGGGTCGCCCAGCGGCTCGCCCGGGTACTAGCGGGGGGCGAGGGCCGGTCCGCGGAGCTCGAGCTCCTCGAACCCGTTCTTCCGGGACGGTTCACCGGCCCGGTCGTTCCGTTCCCGCCCCGTCCCGGGTTCACGCTCGAAGCCGGCGATGACCCTCGTTTCTGACGCTCTCGCGATCGCGCGCCGTAGGGACACAGGGCCTGGCGCAACAAAGGGGGGTTCCTCGGAGCGGTCGACCGCTCGCTCAATCGCGGTGACGGATCCGCTCGAGCTTCTCGAGGAACTCGACTCCCTCACCGGTCGTCATCGGCTGGCCGTCGTCCCGGGTCAGGGGGAGTCCGGCGATCGCGCACGCTTCGGGCGGGCTCTTGCCTTCGAGGAGGGCCCGGACCGCAAGCCGTTCGCGGCGGCCGAGCGAGACGCCCTCCAGCTCGAACTCCTCGAATGCCTCGAAGGCGATCGGGGCCACGAGCCGCGCGATCTTGGCCATCTCCGCGGCATAGAGACGGATCTCCTCCTGCGCGTGCGGGTCCAGGCGGAGCGAGAGGAAATGGAACAGGTTGTGCAGGTCGGTCTTCCAGTACCACTGAGTGTAGTACGCGACCGGGAGCAGAAGCCGCGCGGTCTCCCGGGCCACCCCCGCGTCGAGCGCGCGGGTGTAGGCGAGGTACGCCTGTTTCGATACCTCGTCGAGGTCGGAGCGGAATCGTTCGACGACCTCGGTCGGCAGCGGGTCCCCCCTTCCCTGGCGATTGCGGGTCGACTGGTGCCGCACCTCGTCCGCCGGAGGGACCTCGTACTCGTCCGGGACGATGCTGTACCGCGCCGAGAACTCGTTCGTAGAGCTCGCCCGGTGGCGGATCCACTGGCGCGCGACGAAGATGGGGAGGCGCACGAGGAACTTGTATTCCACCATTTCGAACGGCGTCGTATGGCGATGCCGCCGAAGGTAGCGGATGAGCCCCCGGTCGTCCCGGAAGGACTTCGTGCCCTGGCCGTACGAGACCCGGGCGGCCTGGACGATCGCGGCGTCGTTGCCCATGTAGTCCACGAGCGCGACGAACCCGTGCGTCAGCACCGGGTGCCGCACCCCGATCTCCCGGTCCGCTTCGGGCACCGTCGGGCGTTGCATGGGCGCGGAGCCGTCGGCCACGAACGGGGGGACGGAGGCGGCTAAGATAAAGGCCGCGAGGGGGGAATGAAACGGAACGGCAAAAACCTAAGTCCGACCACCGCTCGATAGGGACGGAGGGGGACGGCACGGATCGGATCTTCATCGGCATCGCGTGGCCGTACGCCAACGGGCCGTTCCACCTTGGACACCTCGCCGGCGCCTACCTGCCCGGGGATGTCTTTGCGCGCTATCACCGCCTGCAGGGTCACGAAGTGCTGATGGTCTCGGGGTCCGACATGCACGGTACCCCGACCCTCGTCACGGCCGAGAAGGAGGGGGTCACGCCGCTCGCGGTCGCGGAGCGCTACCACGCCGTGAACAAGGCCGCCTTCGAGCGACTGGGGTTCTCCTTCGACCTGTTCACCACGACGCATACCGTCGTCCACGAACGCACGGTGCAGGACCTCTTCCTCGCGCTGCTCGAGAACCGGTACATCGACCGAAGGACGGAGGAAGGGGCGTACTGTCCGAAGCACCGTCGGTTCCTCCCGGACCGGTACCTCGTCGGCGTCTGCCCCCACTGCGGCTTCGAGAACGCCCGCGGGGACGAGTGCGACCACTGCGGCCGGCCGGTCGAGCCGCGCCAGCTCGGGCAACCGAAGTGCTCGCTCTGCGGTACGGCGGCCGAGTTCCGCCCTTCGGAGCACTTCTATCTGGAGCTCGACCGCCTCCAACCCCCGCTCACCGAGTACCTCCGCCGACAGACGCACTGGCGGGGCGGTACGCTTCGGGTCGCGGAGAACTTCCTCTCCGAGGGACTGCACCCGACGACGATCACCCGGGACCTCGACTGGGGGATCCCGATCCCGCTCGACGGCTACGAATCGAAGCGGTTCTACGTCTGGTTCGACGCGGTCTCGGGGTACCTTTCCGCCTCCAAGGAGTGGGCGATCCGCTTGGGACGGCCCGACGCGTGGCACCGCTTCTGGGACCTCACCGAGCCCGTCCGCTCGTACTACTTCGTCGGGAAGGACAACAAGTTCTTTCACACGATCATCTGGCCGGGAATGCTGCTCGGAGTGGGCGGACTGCGCCTCCCCTACGACGTTCCGGCGAACGAGTGGCTGCTCATCGAGGGCCGCAAGGTCTCGAAATCGCGGACCGAGGACCAGAGCGCGTTCATCCCCTCGCTCCTCGAGCACTATCCCCCGGACGTCATCCGGTTCTACGCGGCGCTGCTCGCGCCCCAGAACCACGACACCGAGCTCGACTGGGAGGAGTTCGCCTCCGTGCGGGAGGAGGTCCTGGCCAATCAGTACGGCAACCTCGCCCAGCGGGCGCTCGTCCTCACCCGCGAGCGCTACGGGGGGAGGATCCCGACCCCGCCGCCGGAATGGCGGGCCGACCTTCCCGGGGGCGTCGGCGAGCGCCTCCGGGCCGCGCACGAGCGGATCAGCGCGGAGTACGAGCTCGTCCACCTCAAGGAGGCGCTCGACCTCGCGCTCGAAGAGGTCCGCGAGTCGAACCGTCGGTTCCACGAGGCGAAGCCCTGGCAGGCCGCCGAGCCCGAGCGGTCGGTCGCGGTCTTCGAAGCCCTGTGGCGATTGAAGGCCCTGGCCACTTGGCTGGCCCCCGTGCTCCCTTTCTCGAGCGCCGAGGTGTTCCGCATGCTCGGCTACCCCCAGGAACCGTCACCGGGCGATTGGGACCGGGCGCTCGAACCCCCTCCCGCCGGGCAGACGCTCGGGGAGGTACGTCCCCTCTTCCCGCGCGCGGCTCCGCGCGCGCGGTCCGGGACCGCTCCGTCGCCTCCCAACGCCGCACGCGAGGCCGGCCCTCCTTCCCTGGCGGTGCGCGCCGGGGTCGTCCGAAGCGTCGCGAACCATCCGTCCGCCGACAAGCTCTACGTGCTCGAGGTCGACGTCGGCGAGAGCGCTCCCCGGACCGTCGTCGCGGGACTGCGGGCCTCCTACTCGCCCAAGGCCCTTCGGGGACGCGCGGTGGTGCTGCTCGCGAACCTCGCTCCCCGTACGATCCGGAAGATGACCTCGCAGGGAATGGTGCTGGCCGCGGACCACGGGGACCGGGCCGTGCTCGTCGAACCCCCCGCGGGGGTCGCCCCCGGAACCTACATCGAGGGAGCTACTGCCGGGGCCCGAACGATCTCCTACGAGGAGTTCGCCTCGGTCCCGCTGCGGGTCGGCCGCGTGACGGGACCGGAATCCCCGGGGTCGACCCGGGTCGACCTGGGGGACCGTGCGGTCGTCGTTCCCGGAGGGTGGTCGACGGGGACCGTGGTGGTCGTCCGCCTCGCTGCGGCGGACGCCGGCACGGGAGAGGTCGTTCGGTTCGGGCCCGGGCTGCCGGCGCAGGTCACCGAGGAGATCCCGCTCGGAGCGAAGGTGCGATGACCTCCCCGGTCCGTCTCGACCTGCACGTCCACTCCCGCCACTCCCCGGACTCTCGCCTGACCCTCGAGCAGATCGCGGCCCAGGTCCCGTACGCCGGGCTCCGCGGATTCGCTCTCACGGACCACAATACCGTCGCGGGCCATCGCCAGATCCCCGGGCTGACGGGCCGGTACCCGAGCCTCGTCGTCCTGCCGGGCGTGGAGGTCTCCACGGTCGAAGGGCACCTGCTCGCCTACGGCGTGAGCGAGGCACCGCCGGCGCATCGGCCGATCGCGGAGACGGTCGAATGGGTCCGGGCCCACGGAGGGGAGCCCGTCCTCGCGCATCCGTTCCGCGTCTCGCATGGGGTCGGCCGTCGGGTGGCCGAGTCCGCGCCGGTCCGGGCGATCGAGGTCCTCAACGGCCACTCGTCCCTGGTCGTGAACGCGAAGGCGGAGCTGGTCGCGGCCCGCCGCTCTCTCGCCGAGACCGGCGGAAGCGACGTGCACGAGCTCGCCGACCTCGGCCGGGCCTTCACCGAGTTCCCGGGGGACGCCACCTCCGTCGACGACCTGCTCGAGGCGATCCGGAAGCGCGCGGTCGTTCCCGGCGGACAATCGCTACGCTGGGCCGGGCGCGTGCGGTGGGGGATCCGGGCCGGGGCGCTCCTCGCCTCCCGAGGATTCCGCCGCCTCTAGAACGGTCCCGGGTCCCCGACGGCTTTAAACCGCGGCCCCCTGCCGTCGGCCGCGCCGAGGTGGCAGAATGGTTAATGCGACGGACTGCAGATCCGTTTCCTGGGGGTTCGATTCCCTCCCTCGGCTCTATCAGATCTTCGAGCTTCACCGTGGACAGCTGGTCTCCTCGGGCGCGGAGGAATTCGTGATAGGTGCCCGGCACCGGCATATCCCCGGTCGAGGATCGGCCCGGTAGCGCAGGGACGCCACCCCCTCGTCGTCTAGCCGCCTTAAGACCGTCCGGGCGCGCCTTCCGACGGTGTCCTCGCGAGTGGGGCGGTGAGCGGGGACATCGTTCGAGCTACGGATTCGTCCCCGGAGATATCCTACTGGTCGCGGGACCATCCGAGCCGGCTGCGGCCGACCCCTTCAGGATCCATTCAACCTAAACCGCCGGGCGTATCGAATCCGTCCCGGCTCACGCTGGTCCACCTCTCTCTAATCGCCGATGGTTAGCGGCCGGCTCGGTACCGAGGCGCTGTTCTCTGCACCCCGGTAGGGTCGTGCCCTCCATCGGATCGATCCGCCCCGGGACCGAGAGCTACGGACCGGTTGGCTACCCGCCGGCGATGGGGGGTCAGCCTCATGCGGGGCGCGAGCTGTACGGCTTAGGGGCGTTGCCCGATTCCGCGGGGAACGCACGGTCGACGAGGCATGGCCGGCCATCGGACGGACCTGAGAATCGTCCTCTGGGCCGTCCTCGTGTCGGTCCTGGCGATTCCGCTCGGTGCGAGCGCGCCATCGCTGAGCGCGCGCGCCGCTTCCTCCCCGATCGACGGTTCGCCCCTTCCGTCGCCGTCGCGGGTGACGTGCCACGTTCCGAGCCTCTGTCCGTCCGGGACGGAGACCGTCCGAACCGGGTCCGCGCCGGTTCCGGAGCCCTTCGATGCGGGCCAGATGCTCGCGTGGTCCGAAATCCTTTCAGAAGCGCCCTCGGGTACGTTGGGCGCCGGGGCCGGCATGGTCGCCGACTCCAGCCCGGACTCCGCGATCGTCTTTGGAGGAGCGGGTATCCAGGGCCTTTCCAATGCCACTCTTTCGTACTCCGAATCGACGAATGCTTGGACGACCGTTCGGACGCGGAACGCGCCGGGCCCGCGGAGCGACTTCGCATTCGGTTTCGATCCGACGACGGGGGACGCGGTCCTCTTCGGAGGTCTCGTCAACCTGACGAGCGAGTCCGTTTCCTCTGCGACCTGGGCCTACAGCGTCGGCGCGGGGACCTGGACCAATGTCTCTCAGGCCGGTCCCCCACCCCGGGAGGATCCGGCGCTTGCCATCGATCCTGCCCTCGGCATCGGACTGCTCTAGGGCGGAGAGAACCCCAACTACGAATCGGTCGGAACGATCGTCTACTCCGATCTCTGGGAGCTCAATCTCTCAACCTTCGCCTGGACCGAGATCAAGGTGACCAGCGGCCCCCGCCCCGCGCCCCTCGAAGGGGCCGCTCTGGCCTGGGACCCCTCGAACGGGGAGTTCCAGATGTTCGGCGGCTGCACCCCCTGCTCCAACACGGTCTGGGAGTTCGACCCCCTTTCGGACAAATGGTCCGAGCTGGCCCCCCCACCGAACGCACCGACACCGGTTTCCGGGGCGAGCTGGACGTACGACCTATCGCTCGGGGCGGACCTTCTCTTCGGCGGGACCGACGGCACGGCCGCCGAAAACGAGACCGCGATCTTCTACCCTGGGAACGACACGTGGGTCCCCCAGACCCTCCCCGGTCCGGATCCTCGTTGGTCCGCCGCCTCGGCCTACCTCAACGTCACCGGCAACGCGACCTGGCTCGTCGCGGGGGGAGCGACGCTGGCCGGTCCGGCGTTCGACCTTTGGCGACTCTCCGCGACGTCCGATCTCGAAATACGGGTCGAGAACGCCTCTGCGCCCAACGTCCCGGTCGCCGGGGCCGACCTCTCGCTGAACGGCCAGACCCTCGGGTCCACCACCGCTGAGGGGTACCTCAACCTGACCCAGATCAATGGCGTGGACTCCCCGCTCCGGGTCGACGCCTTCGGGTACTTCGCTAACACGAGCACGCTGTGGCTCCCTCCGGGGTCATCGACCCAGCGCATCGTCCTCCTGACCGTGATTCCGCCCCGCGACCTCGGAACGATCCTCGTCACCGTCGACGCGGCCGAGGGGGGTCCGATCGTCGGAGCGGACGTCAGTCTCACCCTTAACGGAACACCGGTCAATTCCGTACCGGCGATCACGGGCCCGACGGGAGTAGTGAATTTCACTCGCCTGCCGCCCGGGACGTTCAACGTCTCCGTCTCGGCCGCGGGCTGGCGGGTCAACTCCACCGAGGGGAACGTCACGCCGGGGGCCAAGACGTTCGTCACGGTCCAACTGTCCGCGGACCCGGTCCTCTCCGTGATCATCTCGGGAAAACTACCCTCGGGCTCCATCGTCCCGCTGGAGGGGGTGACGGTCTCCCTCAACGGAATCTCGTTCGGAGTGACCGACGCGAAGGGGAACCTCACTCAGCCAACGGCCGCGTTCGGCCCGTACAATGTGACCGGAGACGTGCCGGGGTACCTGCCGGGCTCCATCAAGGTCCTAGTGCCCTGGACGGGCGACGTGAACACGTCCCTCGTGCTCGTGTCCTTACCGGCGGGTGGGATCAACGTCCTGGTCGTCGACGGATCGAACGGCCAACCGCTCGACAGGGCCGAGGTCGACGTAGACTCGTCCGGTCCGCTTCCCTCGGGCTGGACCAACGTGACACTCTACACGAACGTCACGGGTCGGGCCAACGATTCGACGCTCCTCGAAGGCTACTACGAGGTCACCGCGGATGCCGCCGGCTACTACGCTTCGACTCCGGACCTGGTGCACGTCTTCCCGAGCGAGAACCTTACCCGGTCGATCGCGCTGGTCCGGACCCCCGGAGCGAACATCGCGTTCCTCGTACGATCCGCGACACGCCTGGTGCCGATCTTTGGGGCCAACGTTTCGGTCTCGGGCTACACGAGCGGGCAGACCGATCTCTTCGGTTTCTTCAACGTGTCCGAGATTCCCCCGGGAACCTACGTGGTGACGGCGTCCGCGACCGGGTACGTCTCGAACACGAGCATATTCCAGTTCTACGTCCTCGAGAACGCGACCATACCGATCAACCTCACCCCGTTCGTGCTCGCAGCTCCGCACCCTTCCGCGAGCCCCGCCGGTTCGGGGTCTCTATGGACGCTGTTGCTCGTCCCCGTGGTGCTTGCCGTGGGCGGGGTACTGTACACCGCCACGACGCGCAGCGACCGACCGGAGGAGGACGGCAGGAACGTTCTTGCCGAGCGGCGATCCGGTCCCCGCGCGCCCCCACCGGGGTCCCCATCCTAGCACTGCGCCCGCACGTATCACCTAAGGCAGAACCGTCGGGGGCCCCGAGGTGTCCGTCCGAACCGAATGTCGAGCACCTCGGCCGCGAAGGTCGTGGCTCCATCACAGGGAGAGCGCCATCGCTCCTCTGCGCTCGGGTCGGCACGGAGTCATCGGGTTCCACGGGCACCGGGACCCGACAAATCGCGTCTTCCCGCGGTGGTCGTGCTAGGCCGGTCGGGCCGGCGGTGGTTCGGGGCTCGACGGCGTCCCTCCGCCCCCGACGGACGGCGAGACCCCCGGCGACCTGAGCCGCCCGGACCACAATGCGATCATCACGACGACCAACGCGGCCAACGCGAGCGTCAGGCCGAGGAGGAAGTACAGGGGAAGATAGATCGCGCCCAGCACCAGCAGCCCGGCCGCGAATCCGGCGAGGGCCAGCGACGCGGCCCCCGGGGGAACGACCGATTCCGGCGTCCTCGGCCGGCTCCGGGTAGCGAGGACCGCTTTCTGTCCCTCTCGTAGTTCCTCCGGGGGCACGGCCGTGCCCCGGTCCGCCTCCGAACGGCGGAGCACGGCCCATCCCCAGGGCAGCGGCTCGTCCAGCGCCGTGCGCGGGGCGAGGGTGGTGATCATCACCCCGAGGAGCGCGACGGCGGCCAGCCCGACGAAGACGGGGTCCAGGCTGCCGGCGAGCGGCAGAACGGCGGTAGACGCTCCGCCGGTGAAGGTGGCGACGAGCCCCTGCGCTTGTATCACCAGGACCTGGGTGATCGCGTCGAAGAACTCGAGCCCGGAGAGGGGCCCACCCTGCGCGGCGATCGAGGGGACGGCGGCGAGGTACCATACCCCCAGGAAGAGCGTGAGCTCGAGCGTCGCGAGACGGCTCGCCGGGGAGTTACTGCTCCGCCACGCCCCCCCGAGGCCCACGAACGGTCCGCCCAGCATCACGCCCGCGGCCAGATCGAACCCCCCCATTCCCGCCGGGGAGGTGGGGAGTATCGCTACGAGGACCACGAGCAGAAGGGCCACCTCTCCGGCCCAGACGAGCCAGGGGGACCGCAGGAGACCGAGGGACGTGGCCAGCCCGAAGGAGAGGGCCAAAGCAAATCCCAGCGGGATCGCCGCCGAGTCGGGCGAGAACCCGATCAGAAATCGCCCGGCGAGGTAGAGAGGGGCCGGGATCAGGAGCAGGACGACCCAGGTTCGGTCGGTCAACGGCGGTCGCCTCCCGCGAGGATCTCGTCGTACACTTCCACCATGGCGACCCGTACCTCCGAGGCGGGATAGAGGGCGACCGGGGCGCCCGCGTCCCGGACGCGATTCAGGTGGGCGTCGATCTCGTGTCGCGCCGGCTCCCGCAGGAAGGCGAACGCCTCCCCGGAGAGCCGGTCGGGGTGCGGCGGATAGAGGTCGGCAAAGTCGGGGCTCAGGACCAGCAGCCGATGGCCTGGACCTCGGAGGGTCGCTACCGAGGCCTCGGCCCCGTGAGGAAGGTCAGCGAGGTTGGAGAACAGCACGATCGTCGTCGGTACCGAGAGGCGCTCGGCCGCGGCCCGCAACGCCGCGTCGAGGCGGAAGGGGTTGGGTGACAGGTGGATCCGGGCGAGGGCCTCGGTGAACTCGGGGCCGGTCTCGGGGTTCCCCCGCACCGGTAGGTGGCCTTCGACCACGTTCGAGAAGACCAGGAGTCCGACCCGGTCCGATCGGGCGAGCGCCGCGCCGATAAGGACCGTCGCGCCGTCGATGCTCAGCTCGAGGCTCTCGGAACCCGGGCGGCCGAGGCGCATGTCGCGACCGCAATCCACGATGACCAGGATGTCCGGGTGGACCTCCTCCTCGTGTTCCACGACATACATCCTCTCGATGGCCGACCGACGCCACGCGATCCTTCGCACGTCATCCATCGGCTGGTATTCGTGGAGCGCCCGGAACTCCGTGCCGGGCCCGCTCCGACGCCAAAAGGACTCCCCCGGTCCCTGTCGGGCGCTGGCGAAGGACGCCTGCGCTTCCTCGACCTTCAGGGACGGCGTCACGAGGACCGCCCAGCGGTTCTCGAGCTCCACCCACCGGCTCGCGAGCCCCAGGGGCTGGTGCGCGACGATCGTCGTGGGGCCGAGCCGGAACTCTCCCCGCTCCCGAGGACGAAAGAGGTAGGCCAGTCGCAGCGACCCGGCGCGCGGCCACCAGGTCCGGAGCTTGGGCGAACCGCCCACGACCTCGAACGTGTCGGGCAGGGGATCGAAGATCTCGGCATAGAACGCGCGAGGGACGACCAGCTCGAGGTCGACCGCCATCGATCCGAGCCCATCGATCGGCACCTGCGAGCTGTTCTCGAACCGCTGCCAGCGGAACCATCCGGTCCCAAGATCTCGCGTCGCCCGGTCGAAGGCGATGAGCTCCGCCGCGACGAACACGAACGCCGCCGTGGGGACCACGAGGAGCAGGAGGTTGAGAGTGAGGAGACCGATCAGAACGCCGCCCAGGCCCCCCGCGATCCAGGACCAACCCCACGGGCTCAGCACGACGCGCGAGCTCGACATTCTCGCGAGTCAGCGCGGGGCAGGGACCTGGCTAACGCAATCCCTGAGGATGGTGCGGACCGCTTCGTAGGGGCCGTGGGCGGCGGCATCCCCGAGACGGCGGTTCCGGAACTCAGAGCGGACCCGCACGCGATGATTGAGCGTTGCGAACGCGAGTTCCTTCACATCGTCCGGAGTGACGTATCCCCGGCCGGAGAGAAAGGCGCTCGCGCGGGCGGCCCGCATGAACTGAACGGCGGCCCGTGGCGAGGCCCCTACCGCGATCCCGGCATCGACCCGCGTCGCCCGGACGATCTCCGTCGCGTACCGCACGACCGCGTCCTCGACGTGAACGGAGGAGAGCGACGCGGGAAGCCGCGCGATCTCCTCCGCGGAAAGGACCGGATCGGTGTTCGCCTCGCCCGGAGGGTTGAGCTGCGAGCGGACGATCGTTCGCTCCTCGTCCTCGCTGGGGTACGACATGATCCATCGAAAGACGAACCGGTCGAGCTCCGCCTCGGGAAGGGGGTACGTGCCCTCCTGCTCGAGCGGGTTCTCGGTGGCGATCACGAGGAACGGCCGAGGCAGCCGATGGGTTTCTCGGTCGATCGTCACCTGGCGCTCTTGCATCGCTTCGAGCAGCGCGGACTGGACCTTGGCCGGAGCGCGGTTGATCTCGTCCGCCAGGACCAGGTTCGCGAAGATCGGACCCGACCGATAGACGAACGACCGATCGCGCGGGTCGAGAACGAGGCTACCTAGGATGTCGGAGGGGAGCATGTCCGGGGTGAACTGGATCCGCTGGAAGGACAACCCGAGGGCGCGGGCGTACGCCCGTGCGAGCATCGTCTTCGCAATCCCCGGAACTCCTTCGACGAGCACGTGGCCCTCGATCACCAGCGCGATCGTGAGCGCCCGCACGACCGGCTCCGAGCCGATCACCTGGGATCCCACGCTGGCCTGCAGACGCTCGAGCATCGCCCGCGCCCGGGCCGGCGGCACGACCTCCGCGGACCAACCCTCGACCGGCCGGCGGGGATCGACCGCGGGGGATGGCATGCCGTCGGCGGCCGCGACGGAATCCGGCGGAAGGGGCGGAGCCGTCATCGGGCCGCCTCCAGCTGCGGCCAGATCGCCCGAACCTCACGGAACCCCTCTTCGAAGATCGCGCCGGCCCTGGCCTTCCGGACCGGCCGCCTCCAGCGGGACCAGAGGTCCGTCAGTCGAGGGTCCTCCGCCAGGTCGGCGAGACGGTAGGCGTCGTCCAATCGACGAACGAGCCGCCAGGCCCGGAGGAGGAGAGGGTCGCGGGATATGCGATACGGCCGGAACCACCGGTAGAGTTCCTGGTTCGACAGGTGATGGTACAGGTTGAGCTCCTGAAGCAGCCGACCGAGGACGGCGCTGATCCCCGGAGCGAGCCGGCCGTTGCGGAGATCTCGGTCCAGCCACGCAATCGGATCGACCATCCACCGGATGCGAACGGGATAACCGGAGAACCGGGGAGGGTTCGCGAACCGCCGCCAACTCCACCAGGTCAGCGCCGCACCCGCGGCGATCACGAGGGGAAGCGTGAGGGGCAGAGCGGTGATCATACCAGCGAACTTTCCCATCCGGTCATGAACGTCTCGGGGCCCCGGACGTGGTTTCGCGCGAAACCGAGAAGGTATCGGCGAAGGCGCGGTCAACGGGCCCCCGGGGCTGGGAGCGGGGGTCGTAGACCCAGGCGAGGGCGGTCTCGGTGTAGATTCGCTCGACCAAACCCCGGATCGCCTGGGGGTCGGCCGGCGCGACCCCTCCAAATCGGACGGGTTCGTACAGACGATAGAGCTCGGGCAGGAGGTCGCAGAGCTTTCCCATGTCGGTGCGCAGGCGGCTCGAAACGAACTCGAGCGAAGTGCACCCCGGCGGTATGTCGAGCCCATAGGCCCGCACCGTGTCCGCGAACACCCGGTCGAACGCGAGCAGGATCGCGGCATCCAGCTTTCCCGCGTCGCAGAGCCCACGAACACGGGAGACCACTGGGTTCTGTCCGAGGTCCAGAGTAGGAGCGTTCCCCGTGCCCGGACCTCGCGGTAGCGAACCCGACAACGAAGAACCCCCCACAGAGTAAGTCGCACGCACCTTGAACCCTTTTCCCGTCGACTGGTCGTGCATCCGCGGGGAGGTGGGGCGCGAATCATGGACGGCAAGTGGAGCCCTCTCGAAGGCCCGCCGGCACGCCGGCCCGGTCCACCCTCTGTGACACGGGATCGATCGGAGAAGGTCCCCCGCGGCATTCAAACGAAACGCCGTGCCGCTCCGTCCGGTCGCGATGCCGGCGGTTTCCCGCCGAGCTGCGCGGGCCGATCGAAGGTTCCTCGACCTAGGATAGCGTCCCAAACGGAGGCCGAAGGCGTACGGTCGGTTCATCCCGGTCGCACCGGGCCGGGTCCGTTCGTCCGCAAGCTTCGATACCCGATTCGTGGGAAATCCGAACAGGTTCGGGAACGATTCTTGGACCGGGAATCCCATGCAGGTTCATGGACTTCAAGGCGAACGCGGAGATAGCGCGAATCGAGCTGAAGCGACTGAAACTACAGAGGGACATCAAGAAGAACGCCAAACTCGCCGTGGCTGCGCTCGGGCGGTTCGACTTCTTGGTCGGGGTCACGTACGCGTCGAAGGCGGCCTCGGCACAGGCGGCGGACGACGCGCTCGCAGACCAGGCGGACCGTCTGAGGCTCTACGGATCGGTCAAGAAGCCCGTCACTCGACGGGCGACGAAGCGGAGGACCAGTGACGCTCCTTCGCCCCCGGCCCCTCCTCCCTGAAGGCGCGACGGCCGGAACCATCTCGGGGCCCCGGGACTAGGGACGCTCCCTAGCTCTCTCGGGCTCCAATTCCCACAGAGTTACCGCGAGCGTCGGATCGCGTGAGCTCACGGGACGAGTTCGTTCGTCCCGTGGGGGCGAACGATTCTGTCCGTCCTCTGGAAAGCTTATCGCTCGTCCAACCTCCGGCAGGCTCCGGACCATGAAGAACGCTCTGAAGAGCCGGTTCCGCACTTCTCGGGACCCCTGTTTCGGCACCTGGATCTCGTCCTCGTCCGTCGTGTGCCTCGATGCGCTCAAGGGAATGGGATTCGAGTGGTTCATGATCGATACCGAGCACTCCCAAGTGAACCCCGAGACCCTGGCCGCGATGGTGGCGGTGTTGGCCGGCGGAGGACCTACCCCGCTCGTGCGGGTGGGGGACGTGGACCAGTATCTCATCAAGCAGGCGCTGGACTCGGGCGCCCACGGGATCCTCGTGCCTCTCGTGAGCACGGAGGCGCAGGCGAGGGCCGCCGTCGCGTATGCGAAGTATCCTCCCGACGGAGTGCGCGGGGCGGCCGCCGCCGCCTCGTCGCGCTACGGGACCGAGCTCGCGTCCTACCTCAGGAACGCCAACGCCGAGACGTTCGTCGGCGTCCAGATCGAGACCAAGGAGGCGCTCGACCACCTCGAGGCGATCGCCGGCGTGGAGGGGGTGGACATGCTGTTCGTGGGACCGACCGACCTGACCCTGAGCCTGGGCCTCCTCGACGACCGGAAGAACCCGAGAGTGCGCGACGCGATGCGTACCGTGGTCGAGGCGTGCGAACGGCACGGCAAGGTTCCGGGAACGCTGGTCATCGACGCCGAGGAGAAGCGGTCGGCGGTCGACCTCGGTTTCCGCTTCGTCTCGCTCGCGTCCGACGTTCGGTTCCTCCTCGACGGAGCGCGCGCCTTCCGAAACGCCTGACGCGGGGCGTCGGCGGTTTTCGGTCTGCCGCGGTCCCGCCTCTCTCGAAGGGCGGGACTTCGCGGACCCGTCCCCCGGAACGTCCCTGTCGGCCTCTCCCCTGGGAGCCGCGACTAAATAGCTCCCCGCGTCCCTGGGGCGGAACATGCAGCTCCGCCACCAGGAATCGAGCGATCCGATCGGCCGTGCCCTTGAGTGCGCCGACCGGTGCGCCAAGGACGGCACACCGGACCATCCGCTGACGCCCGAACTGTTCTGGGAGGACCTCAAACGGGACGGGTTCTACTTTCCGAACGATCCCCCCGGAAGCGACGAGCACGGACGCTTCTTCGCCCATCTGGTCCTAGACCACGCGGTCGCCCTCCACCGGATCACGGGGAACACCTCCCAGCACCACTACTGGGCCCTCCAGTAGGCCGGTCCGAACTCCGGCAGTCGCAACGTCGGGTCGAAGCTCGGTGCCGCGCCGGAGGGGTCGCGGGCTACCGCGACAGGAACGTCACTTGGCAGAGGGCAGCGTAGGCATCCCGCCTCGCGATGATCGCGGCCGGGTCGGTCAGATACGACGGGTCGTTGGTCGCGATGAGCCGCATCGCGTTCAGAGCTGCCTGTTGGCCCCAGTTCCGCAGGTGTTCCATCGTGCAGAAGTAGAAACCTCGCAGATTCTCGGGCAGGTTCGCCGGGTAGGCGGCCACGCGCACCGCCAAGCTCCCCTTCTTGATCGGACCGCTACACCACGGGCAGAGACGCCCCTCTTCCTCGATCGGGACGCTCTCCAGGGTGAACGGGGACGCCATCGAAGAGACCAGGACGCGCCGCCCGAAGAGGCTTGCTCTGGCCCGGCCAAAAGGGCCGATCCCGGTCGGATAGCGCCCGGGTCCGTTGGAGGACCCGGATCGTGCGGGCGCAAGAGACCGGTGGGTGGTGGGGGGCGTCGAACGCCGACCGGAACCCCCGGGTTATTATCGGTGCCTGCTAGCGCGGTTCGGATCGGACGGACGTGGACGTCAGCTTCGAGCTCCTCCTGCTCAAGGTCGCGATCGCTCCGGCGTTCGTCGGGGTCGTCAGCCTCATCGCCGTGCGCTACGGCCACGCCACCGCCGGTTGGCTCGTCGCCCTGCCCATCAACACGGGCACCATCATCTTCGTTCTCGCCCTGACGGAAGGTCCCGGGTTCGCGGCGACGGCCGCCGCCGGAGCCCTCCTGGCGATCGTGTCGCTGTCGGTGTTCACGGTAGGATACGCCCGCTCCGCGCTGCGATACCGCTGGCCGGTCTGCCTTGGGATCGCCGCCGCCGGATTCGCGGCCTCCACGCTCATCCTGAGCCAGGCGCCCGAGCTGGTGCCCGTCGACCTGGTCGGGTCCGTCCTCGCGATCGTGGTCGTGCTCGCGATCCTGCCGAAGCAGGACGCGTCGGTTCCGGCGACCCCGACCCCGCGCTGGGAGATCCCGCTCCGAATGCTGACCGCGGCCGTCCTCGTCCTCGCGATCACGACCGCGGCCGAGAACCTGGGGCCCCGACTGAGCGGTCTCCTGAGTCCCATCCCGGTGTTCACGGTCACGCTCGTGATCTTCACGCATTCCCGAGAAGGACCCGCGCCCGTGTTCGTCTTCCTCAGAGGCCTGCAGTACGGCCTCTTCAGTTTCGCCGCGTTCTGCGCGGTGGTCGCCGTCCTTCTCGTGCCCTTCGGCCTGGGGGTCGCCCTCGGCGCTGGGCTGGCCGCGTTCCTCGGCGTGTACGGGCTCGTGCGGGCGGTGCTGGCCCGGTTCCCCTCGCGCCCGGCGAAAGGACCCGCTACGACCCCGTGACCCCCGAAGGGAACCTCCCTCGGGAGTCCGTTGGGTCTCGATCTCTCGGGTACCTCGCGGCCGGTCCTACCCCGCGGAAAGGGGAACGGAGAGCCGCTTCTCTTACCCCGGGTTGGCCCACCGGCGGATGCGGCGGGGCTCGTCGGCCGATCTCCGTCCCGCCTTCCCCGACCGCGTTCGCAAGGAGGGCGACTTCGCCGCCGTTCCTATCGACGCCCTAATCGCGCTCGCCCGTGACGGGGTCTCGAATGGTCTCGCTATCCTCGGGAGGTTCTCGCTCCGCGTCCGAGAACGTGGCGAGGGTGACTTTCGCGAAGAAGGCCGCCAGGACCGCCGCGATGAGGGTGAGGATGAGAACTACAACGTAGTCCGGCCACGCCAGGAGCGCGAATACCACCAGCGCTCCTATCGCCAGCGCCACCCAGCCCCGAACCCGGCCGCGGTTCGTGTCCGCGAGGGTCTCGCCTCTGAGATTCGTCAGGGCGAGAGGTGCCTTGCTCGGACCGGAGACCACCACGGGTCAGTGCACCGGCGGGGGGCCGGCGGACCTGGGCCGTAGGATACGGTCACCCGCTCCCGAGATTCGCCCGCCGGTCCGACCTCGCCGCTCACAGCGCGTGCGAGGCGCGGGGCGGCTTGGGGGGAGGCGGCGACTTCGAGACGAGCACCGAGCAGCGGGCGTGGTGCAGGATTCCGTCCGAGACGCTTCCCAGGAAGAACCGTCCGGCTTCCGAGAGCCCGCGGGAGCCGACGACGATGAGGTCCGAGGGATTCTTCTCGGCGTACTCGAGGACCCGGTCGACCGGGTCGCCTTCGAGGAGCACCGTCTCCACGTGAGCGACCCCTTCCTTCTGAAGGGCGACCTTCTCGGTCACCAGCATCGTACGCACCGCTTCGATCGTCTCGGCGACCGCCTCGCCCGGAGGCATCTCGATCCCGTAGGCCCCGGCGATCACCGGGAGGACGCACACGAGGGTCAGCTTCGCGCCGGTGACCCGGACGATCTCGACCGCCTCCACGAGCGCGTGCTTGGAGGGCTGCGTACCGTCGTAGGCGACCAGGATGGAGCTCAGCACCATGGTTTCCGGAAACCCCGACGATTCGATATAGGTTGGGGAGCCGCGTCTCGAGCGCGTTCGCCGCCGTCGGTGACCCCGGGACCGGCCGCTCGACCTTCTCGGGACCCGGGATTCCCTCCCGAGGTCGAGACGGCCGGGCTCCCGGAACCGCGATATGGGGGACGAACTTCCGTCCGAGCGTGAAGGCGCTCGTCCTCATCGGGGGCTTTGGTACGCGTCTGCGACCGGTCACCTACAGCGTCCCGAAGCAGCTCATCCCGATCGCCGGGAAGCCTATGCTCTACCACGTCCTCGACCTTCTGCCTCCCGATGTGGAGGAGGTCGTCCTGGCGACCGGATACAAGGCCGACCTCATCGCGGCGTACGTGGCGGCGCACCCGCCCCGCTGGCCGGTCCGCACCGTCCCCGAGGCCGAACCCCTCGGCACCGGCGGAGGCATGCGGAACGCGAGCGAGGGGATGTCCGACCCGTTCTACCTGATGAACTCCGACGTGATCGCCTCCGCGGACCTCGCTGCCCTCGCGCGGAGTCACATCGCTCACGGAGGGGTCGGCACGATGGCCCTCTTCGAGGTCGAGGACACCAAGCCGTACGGCGTGGCCGCCCTCGGGGAAGGGGACCGCATCACCGGATTCGTGGAGAAGCCCGAGCCCGCGCTCGCTCCGTCGCACTGGATCAACGCAGGGCTCTCGCTATGGCGTCGGGAGGTCCTCGACCAGATCCCGGCGGGCCGGCCCTCCAGCTTCGAGCAGGAGGTCATCCCTCACCTGGTCGACCAGGGGCTCTACGGGTTCCGCCTCTCCGGCTACTGGGACGACGCGGGCACGCCCGAGAGGCTCCTACGGTCCCAGAAGCTCCTGTTCGACGCCGGCCGGGGCGGAAAAGCCGGCCTGCCGCCGGGGTCGTTCGGCAACGGGCCCGTGGCGATGATGCCCGGCGCGACCGCGACCGGTGCCTCGTTCGGCAAGTACGTGACCCTCGGGCCGGGAGCGGTCGTCGAGGCCGGGGCGCACGTCGAGAACTCCGTCCTCATGGACGGCGTGCACGTCGAAAAGGAAGCGATCGTGGTCGGAAGCATCCTCGGGCCGCACTCCCGCGTGCGCGTCGGCCACCGCGTCTCGGGCCAGGTGCTCGGCGAGCACAGCGAGACCTGAACCGCCTCCGCCGGGCGGAGGAAGTCGTATCGCACCCCCCGCCGTAGGGTCCTCGATGAACGCGCCCGGGTCGCCGGAGCCATCGCCGGCCTCGACCCCCCCGGCGGCCGAAGGTCCCATCGGACGGGTCGCGTCCCGGCTCGGCCGGCTGGACCAGGGGGTCCGGTCGGCCGCCCGACGTGGCCGTCGCGTATCCTGGATGGCGTGGGGGTTCCTCTTCGCGGCGGCCGCCGGGGTCCCCGTGGTCGAGATCGGGGTCTACCTCATCGGGATCTTCACGGTGGGAGAGGCCGGCCTGCTGACGGCGATCGCGCTCGGCACCCTCCCGGCGGTCGTCCTCTTTGGCCTGACCGTGCGAGAGCTCCTCCTCGGACGTCGGGAGGCGCGAGGTTACCTCCGCGAAGACCGGCCCTGGTCGGGCGAGGAGGTCGGGGAACCGTTCGGCTTCGGGGTCAGCCTGCTCTCGGTGCAGGAGAACCAGAAGCAGATCTCCCGCGTGCGGGGCGAGCTCGAGATCTCGATGATCCCGCTGATCCTGGGCGGGATCGCGTTGCTCGAGATCGCCGGCTCCTTGGTCCTCGCCGAGCTGATCGGCCCGGTCTCGCAGGGCCTCACGCCGCTCGAGGTCGCCTTCTTTCCCCTATTCCCTCTCGTCATCATCATCCCGACGATCTGGGCCCTCTGGAGGGTCGCCCGACAGTGGGTCGACCAGTACCAGCGAGGGTTGGACGGCCAGGTCCGGCAGCTGATCTCCCTCGAGGGAGAGTTTCTGGGGCGGTTCGCGAGCCCGAGCGGGGGGGCCTAGGGGAACGATGGACCGCCCGGACCTCTTCGTCCTCGGACGGCTCCTCGAGGGCCTCGCGCTCGCCGCGGAGCCTCCGTTGCGGACGCAGCTGCAGCAACGCGCCGGAGTGAACTACACGATGCTGGAGCGCTACCTCGAATTCCTGACCGGCCACGGCCTCGCGCTCCTGGACGGGGACGGTCGCCTTTCGCTGACCCCGAAGGGGGTCGAAGCCTACCGCTTCCTGTCGGTGAGCCTCGCCCAGATCTTCGACGTTCCGAACCAGGGAACCCCGCTGCGAGAGCTCGGCCGCCCGGGCGCCGGTCGCTAGGCTCGCGGTCTACGCGCTCGGCCCTGTGACCACGACCTTCACGCTGTCGGCGGGTCGCTGCGCGAGGCGGAACGCCTCGCCGATCTGGGCGAGCGGAATGCGGTGCGTGACGAGGTCGGAGAGGGGGAGCGTGCCGGCGACCGTGAGGCGATGCACCTCGAGGACGTCCGGCTCGGTCGTGGCGTACGACGGGATGAGGCGGACGCCCCGCAGGTAGAGGTCCTGGAGGTCCGCGTCCAGCCGGCTGCCGGCCTCGGGCAGTCCGAAGAGGTTCACCGTGCCCCCCCGCCGGACGAGCTCGGTCGCGAGGCGGGCCACCGAAGGGTGGCCCGTGGCGACGACCACGAGGTCGACCCCCTTACCTCCGGTCGCCGCCCCGACCGCGGCCTTCGCCGCGCCCTCCTCTCTCGGGTCCACGGTCACGTCGATGTGGCCCCGGTCGGCGGCGGCGCGGCGCAGGGGAGAGATCTCCGTCCCGCCGACCCAGGACGCCCCCAGGGCACGGACGAGCCGAGCGTAGAGCAGCCCGACCGGTCCGAGCCCAAGGACCATGACGGTCGCCCGCTCGGGCAGCCCGACCTTGCGGATCGCGGTCAGGGCACAGCCGGCGGGTTCGAGCAGGCTCCCCGCATCCCAGTCCACCGTCGGGTCGAGGCGGAGCACCGCCCGTCGCTCCACGTTCTCCCGCGGCACGCGGAACGTCTCGGCGAACCCGCCCGGATCGATGTTGGTCTTCGAGTAGGTGGGGCAGAACGTGTAGTCGCCCCGAGCGCATACCTCGCAGGCATAGCAGGGGACGTGGTGGTGGACGAAGACCCGGTCCCCCACGGCGAGCCCCTCCACACCGGCGCCGACCCGGGCGATGCGGCCCACCGGCTCGTGGCCGAGGATTCCGGCCGACTTGTAGTTCCCCCGCAGCTTCTCGAGGTCGGTGCCGCAGACCCCGCAGGCGGCCAGCGAGACCGTGACCTCGCCGGGGCCCGGAATCGGCTCGGGAACGTCGCCGAGGGCGACCTCCCCGGACCCGGCGAGACGGCCGTACTTCATGCCCGAGCGCGTGCCGCCCGGATCGAGGCGTCCATGACCTCGATCGCTTCGTCGATCTCCTCGCGCTGGATGACGATCGGCGGGATGTACCGGATCGAGGAACGGCCGCACGGCAGGAGGATCAGCCCGCGGTGGTAGGCCTCCTCGAGGACCCGGTCGCGGAACTTCGTCGCCGGCTCCTTGGTCTTGCGGTCGACGACGAACTCGGTCGCGGTCATGAGCCCCAGGCCACGGACGTCCCCGATCTCGATGTACTTCTCGGCGAGCTCGCGAAGACGGCCGAGCAGGTACTCCCCCTGGAGGCGGGCGTTGTCGAGGAGGTGGTCCTTCTCGATGACGTCGATCGTGGCGTTCGCCGCCGCGACCGAGACGAGGTTGCCCCCGAACGTGTTCGAGTGGGAGCCTTGGACCGTGTAGTCGAGGTCCTTGCGGAAGATCATCGCGCCCATCGGGAGTCCGCCCCCCAGCGCCTTCGCCAGCGTGACGATGTCCGGGACGATCCCGTGGTGCTCGATCGCGAACCACTTGCCGGTCCGTCCCATGCCGGCCTGGACCTCATCGTCGATGAACAGGATGCCGTGTTCGTCCAGGATCGACTTGATCGCCTTGTGCCAGCCCGGCGGTGGCACGACGTACCCGCCCTCGCCCATCACCGGTTCCGCGAGGAAGGCGGCAACGTCGTCCGGCGGGATCAACGTCTGGAAGTAGAGTTCCTTCAGGATCTTGGCGCAGTAAAGGTCGCAGCTCGGGTACTGGAGCTTGTAGGGGCAGCGGTAACAGTAGGGGGCGGGGATGTGGGTGCCGCCGCCGACGAACGGAGCGTAGCCGGCCCGTTGGACCGGCTTCGAGGAGGTCATCGTGAGCGAGCCCATCGTCCGGCCGTGGAAGGCGCCGAGGAGCCCGATGATGATCGGCCGCTTCCGGTTCCAGTGGGCCAGCTTGAGAGCCGCTTCCGCGCTCTCCGTCCCGCTGTTCGTGTAGAAGACCTTCTTCTCGAAGTCTCCCGGGGTCATGCGCGTCAGGCGCTCGGCGAGGCGGACCTGGTTCTCGTAGTAGAAGTCGGTGCCGGCGAAGTGGCACAGCCGGCCTGCCTGCTCGCGGACCGCGCGGACGACATGGGGGTGCGAGTAGCCGACCGTGTTGACGCCGACGCCCGACGCGAAGTCGAGCAGGCGGTTGCCGTCGACGTCCGTGATCCAGACCCCCTCCCCCGATTCGGCGACGATGGGGGCGGTCTTGGTGCTGGTCATGAGGAAGCGGGTGTCCTCGGCGACGATCTTCTGGGCCTTCGGTCCCGGGATCGGGGTCTTCAGGAGGATCCCCTTGCGGGGCGCGCTCTTCGACGGGTCGGGTGAGGGAGAAACCGGTGCCGGGACTGTCTGACTCATGAGGTCACCGCCTCGCCAAGGCCGCGAGGCAGGTAAATCTTCTCGGTGGGTTCGATTGAACGGAGGCTTGCCTTTGGAGCGTCTGTTTTTATGCCGAGCTCCCGGGTCGTTCCTCGTTCATGGCTCCGGAGGAGGCCGACGACCGCGAGGTCGAGGAGATCCGCGAGATCGTCCCGGCCCGGGCCGTGCTGACGGAGCTCGCCCGCGGTTTCCTCCTCGTGAACGAGTCGAATCCGGCGCGGGCCGTCCGCTTCGCGGAGACGTTCCTCAAGGAGCGCGCGGGTCGGATTGCTCCGGCCCGCGTTGAACCGATGCCGAAGGTCACCCTCGCGCGCCTCTCGCTCGGTCGGTTCCCGCGGGGAGCGGTCGAGCCGAACGGGATGTCCTCGTCCGGGTGGAACGACCCCGAGTGACCGGCCCGTCCCCGTCGCGGACCGCGAGATAGGCCGTGAGGTCCTCGGGGAACGTCTTCCTCGTCAGGGTCAGGCGCACCCCGCGGGGGTCTCCGAAAAGCCCCCCGGGGCAGACCAGCACCGAGGACGCGAGACAGCGCTGGGCCAGGGAATCCCCGCCCGACGGGTCCCCTCGGTCGAAGCCCACGGGGGCGACCGGGACCGTCTCTCCCGGGAAGGCGGAGCGCCACGCAGCGCGGTTGGGGTCGAGGACGCTGCGGACGTCCCGGCGGATGCGTTCCCGCGCCTTGAGGCAGGCGAGCGCGGCCGCGACGGAGTAGTCGGGGACCTGGTCGAAAGCGAGGCCATGGAATCGGGCGTATTCCTCGGTCTCGGCCTCGGGAGCGACCAGGAACCCGACCCGGAAGTCATCGCCCGCGAAGAACTTCGTGAACGAGCCGCTGACCCACGCGCGAGGGTGGGACCCTTCGGCGAGCGAGGGGCTGTCGGCGAACTCCCGGAACGTCTCGTCCACGAGGAGGTGCTCGGCGTCCTCGGCCCAGCCCTCGAGCCGGTCCCGGCGCCACAGGTCGCCCTCGGGGTTCCGAGGCTGCGAGACGAGGGCGATTCCGACAGGCCCCGTCTTCTCGGTCACCGCGAAGCCGGCCTCCCGGACCCCGTCGAAGAGCGGCGGATACTCGGGGAACGCGACCCGGCAGGTCCGCTTCGGAGACGACGCCCGAGTTCGTAGGAACAGCGGCACCGAGGCGTTCGCTTCGGTCGCTCCGTGGGTCAGGAACACCCGGCTCGGGTCGACCCCGACAAGGTCTGCGAGGGCACGCGTCAGCTCGTTCGCGTCGGCAGCCCGGATCTCTCGCTCCGTCGGGAGCGGGTGTCGAATCGACCCGAACATCCCGCTCTGCGCGAGATTGTGTCGGACCTCGGTGTGGGAATCGATCCAATCGGCCAGCGGGAACCGCACGACCCCTCCATCCCGCCCGAGGTAAGGGGTTGACGCTCGTTCGGAGCAATCCGCCCGCTTGGGGCCGCGGGGGGAAATCGGGCGGACTCGGGGGCGCCGGTCCAGCCGAACGCTCAAGAGCGGGGAACGACGACCCCGGGCGATGGCGCCCGCACGACCCACCGGACCTTCGGTCACGATCGGGCCCGGAGGGCGGATCCTCGCGCTCTCGGCCGCCTGGTTCACCGACGGGGCGGTCCGTCGCACCGAGGCCCGTCGGGCGGGACGCTGCGTAGAATGCGGCGCCGCTCTCGCGAGCCACCGGACCCCCTACTGTTCGCGCCGCTGCCGCTGGAGGTTCCACGGGCACTACTTCTGGGACTCGGCCCGTTCGTATGTGATGCTCCGGGACCGCTACACGTGCCGGATCTGCGGCACCCGGCGCCGGGCCCGTGAGCTGGATGTCGACCATATCGTCGAGATCGCCCTCGGAGGTCCCGCGCTCGAGTACTCCAACCTTCAGACCGTCTGCCGCCCGTGTCACCGGACCAAGACGGGGCAGTTCCGCCGGGCCCGGTCCGCCGCGACGGCCGCCGACTAACTAACCCGGACGTCAGTAGGGCTTCATCTGCGGGAACCTTTTCCCTCCCCTCCAGGGAAGACGATGAAGGTCGGGATCCTGGGCAGTGGGGAGGTAGCGCGATCGCTCGGCACCGGGTTCACCACCTTGGGTCACGACGTGAAGCTCGGCACGAGGCACCCGGACCAGCCGGTGCTCGCCGAGTGGGTACGGTCCGCCCACGGGAAGGGGTCGGTCGGTACGTTCTCCGAAGCCGCCGACTTCGGAGAGGTCGTGGTGGTCGCCACGCTCGGGGTCGCTACGGGTGAGGCGGTCCGCGCGGCCGGCGTACACCGGTTCGACGGGAAGGTCGTGATCGACGCGACCAATCCGCTCGTCATGAAAGAGAATGCGCCGCCGTCGCTCGCGGTGGGCCACACGAACTCGGCGGGAGAGGAGCTTCAGAAGTTGCTCCCCAAGTCCCACGTGGTGAAGGCGTTCAACACGATCGGGAACCCGAGCTTCTTCCGTCCGTCGTTCCCGGGGGGACCTCCGGACATGTTCATCTGCGGGAACGACGCAGCGGCCAAGAAGACCGTCACCGGGATCCTGCACGACTTCGGCTGGCCGTCCGTGATCGACACGGGCGGGATCGAAGGCGCGCGCGAGCTCGAGTCGCTCTGCGTCCTCTGGGTGAAGACCGCCCTCAGCCTGGGCAATTGGAACATCGGGTTCAAAGTGCTGAGGAAGTGAACGGGTCGGGCGCCGGGAACCTATCCCACGGAGTGGAAGAGCTCCTCCCAAGAGAACGGGATTCCGGTCCCCGTATTGTAGAGCAGGACCCGCTCGCCCGGGCCCACCCAACCCCGCTCCCGGAGCTTCGGAAGGGCGGCGTAGGGCGCCGCCCCTTCCGGAGAAACGGAAACGCCGTGGCGCGTCGCGAGCGAACGCATCGCGGCGAGGATTTCCCGGTCGCTCACCGTGACCCCGTTCCCGTGGGTCGACCGGACGGCCTCGAGGATCCGCTCGGAGGAGAACGGCGCCGGCACGAGGAGGCCCGGAGCGACCGTGTGGGGGTCGGTCCACGGGGTCACGCGAGCGGCGTCTTCCGCCAGCGCCCGGACGACCGGGGCGCACCCCTCGGGTTGGACCGCATACAGACGGGGCGGCCGGTCCAGGAGACCCAGGAGCCTGAGCTCCGAGAAGGCCTTCGCCATCCCGACCAGACCCGTGCCGCCGCCCGTGGGATAGACGATCGCGTCGGGCATGCCGTCCGAAGCACATTGCTCGAAGACCTCGAGCCCCATCGTCTTCTTGCCCTCGACCCGGTACGGTTCGCGCAGCGTGGACATGTCGAAGGAGCCCCGGTCCTTCTCCCGGGAACGGGCCCGCTCACCGGCCTCTCGGATCGTCCCCGGGACCTCCACGACCTCAGCTCCGTAGAGGCGCACGGCGTTCTTCATCGGGGTCGGCGTGCGTTCGGGCAGATAGACGCGGGCGGTGAGGGCGGCGCGGGCGGCGTAGGCGGCCAGCGCGACCCCGGCGTTCCCCGCGCTCGGCACGAAGAGGTCGGTCAGCCCGAGCTCCTTCGCGCGAGAGACGGCCACCGCCATCCCTCGCGCCTTGAACGACCCGGTCGGCATCGACCCGTCGTCCTTCAGACTGACCACCGTGCCCTCGACCTCCCCGAGCGACAGCACGGGAGTGAACCCCTCACCGAGGGTGACGATCGCAGAAAGGGACTGGACCGGAAGGAGCTCCCGATACCGCCACAGGGTGGCCGGCCTTGCGGAGACCGCCCGGAACCAGGGACGGGCCTCGAGCTTCCCGAGCTCGTAGGTCGCGAACAGCGCTTGGCCGCAGGTAGGGCAGGTCGACGCGACCCGAGAGGCGGGGAACGAAGTGCAGCACGCCCGACATTCGAGTTCCTTCAGGAGGGATCCGGATCCGGTCACGGGCGCATTCCCCTAACGCCCGGGGAGCATAACCTGGGTTGCCCTCCCGGGCCGCGTCGGCGCAGTCCTTCCCGGGGCCGACGAGGATTGTGCCGGTCTGCCGCATTTATCCACTGCGGTTCTTGGGTCCGTTCCATGCCGCTCTTCGTCGCGGAACACCAGCACCCGAACGACCGCTGCCCGGCCGGAAACCCCCAGATGGCGCCCGCCCTCCTCCAGTTGGTCTCGAAGGCGAACGCGGAGAAGCACGGGATCCACATCCACGGCGATGGAGTGATACGAGGCCAGCATCACCTCTTCCTCATCGTGGACGGCCCGAGCGAGAAAGCCGTGCAAGAGTACTTCGCCCCGTTCGGCATGGTCGGGTCGCTGAAGGTGCACCCGGCCTCGCACTGCGAGGAAGTCGTCGCCCGCGGGTCGTGCTGAACGACCCGGGTGGGTAGTGCCGACGCGGCCCGGCCGCGCCGGTCCGGTCGCGCCGCTCGTCCTAGGTTCCGTGCGGAGCGGGGGGTGGTTCGCCCATTCGTTCGATTCAGATCGGGATGCGGCTCGTCCTGGTCCCACTCCGGGGAGGGGATGAGGAACACGCGCGGGACCGGTCCGTCTCGGTTCTTGGCCCCCCGGAGCTTCTCGGAACGTGCCCGGGGGCGATCGTCTCGCTCGACCGGAAGGGCGGGACGAAGACGGAGATGGGCTCTGTTAAGGGGGTGACATCGCTGCGAGACTCACGTTGGACGCACCGTCGGCCGTACCGGTGCTCACGACCCACGAGCTCACCCGGCGATTCGGCGACCTGACGGCCGTGGACCACCTCTCGGTCTCCGTAGGCCCCGGAGAGATCTTCGGACTGATCGGCCCCAATGGGGCGGGAAAGACCACCACGATCAAGATGCTGACGACCCTCCTGAGTCCTACCTCCGGTCAGGCATCGGTCGCCGGATTCGATGTCGTGCGACAGGCCGACCGGGTCCGACGAAGCATCGGGTACGTGCCTCAGCTCATCTCGGCCGACGCCCAGGTCACGGGGTACGAGAACCTTTGGGTGTTCGCCCGCCTCTATCGGATCCCCCGGGCGGAGCGCGAGGCGAGGATCCACGACGCGCTCGAGTTCATGGGGCTCGGCGCGGTCGCGAACGAGCTCGTCAAGAACTACTCCGGCGGCATGATCCGGCGGTTGGAGATCGCCCAGGCGCTGATGCACCGACCGCGGGTGCTCTTCCTGGACGAGCCGACGGTCGGGCTCGACCCGCTGGCCCGCGACGCCGTCTGGGAGCAGATCGAGCGCCTTCGGGACATGTATGGTACCTCGATCGTCCTAACGACCCACTACATGGAGGAGGCCGACCGACTGTGCGGGCGCGTCGCCATCCTCCATCGGGGCAAGATGGTGGCGCTGGGAAGCCCGTCCGACCTCAAGGCGAGCCTCGGTCGTCCGGGCGCCACGCTCGAGGAGGTTTTTGTCCATTACGCCGGGGAGGAGGTCGAGCTCTCCGGAGGCTATCGGGAGGCCGGGAGGACGCGTCGTGTCGCCGTTCGTCTCGAGTGAGCCCGGCGGGGGGACCCGAGAGCCCGGTCTCCTCGACCGGATCGCCGACTGGGTCGGACAGCTCGGGGCCATCGTGGGCTACGAGGCCCGCAAGCTCGCCCACGACCCCTCGGAGCTCCTGTTCCGTGCGGTCCAGCCGGCGTTGTGGCTCGTGATCTTCGGCGGGGTGTTCAGCCAGATCCATGCGATCCCGACGGGGTCCTACACGTACCTGCAGTTCCTGACGCCCGGGATCCTCGCCCAGAGCGTGCTGTTCATCGCGATCTTCTACGGGATCGCGTCGATCCGGGAGCGGGAGCTTGGGATCATCACGAAGTTCCTGGTCAGTCCGACCCCGCGCGTGATCCTGGTCGGGGGTCGAGGACTGTCGGCCAGCCTGAGAGGCCTCTCGCAGGCGTTGATCGTCGTCCTTCTGGCGCTTGCCCTCGGCGTGCGCCTGAACCTGTCGGTCGTGGGACTGCTCGGCGTTGTGCTCGTGATCATCCTCGGGTCGGCCCTCTTCTCCACCCTCTCGATGATCATCGCGAGCATCGTGAAGACGCAGGAGCGGTTCCTCGGGATCGGGCAGCTCCTCACGATGCCCCTGTTCTTCGCGAGCAACGCGATCTACCCGCTCTCGATCATGCCGCCGTGGTTGCGGTACTTCGCCCTGGGGAACCCGCTCACCTACCTCGTGGACGCGCTGCGGATCCTGATGCTCCCGAATGGGACCGGCCTGTTCCCGCTCGGGGTCGACGTCGGGGTCCTGTTCGGGGTCACGGTCGGCCTCACCCTCATCGAATCCCGCCTCTACCCAAGGATGGCGCAGTAGTCGGGCCCATCGGGCGCCGAGACTGCCCGAAACGATCCCCCCGCGGTCCACCCCGACGCCGAAGGCCCGTGCGCCCCGGCCCGGGTCAGACGAAGACGATCACGGTAACGAGGATTAGGACGACCACCAGGGCGGCGAGCATCTTCATCCACTGAAGGATGCTCGCCGTGTTCCGTTCGATCCGTCCGAGCACCGCGGTCGCATCGTTCGCCATCGGGTTGGGCGCGGTCGGAGACCAGGGCAACGAGCTCGACATGGTCCAGGGATGACCGACCTCAGCAAAAGGCCACGGGACCCCTACCCCCCTCCCAGTGCGTGTCTTCCGCCTCGAGGAAACAGGTCTATCATCGAGGAGGACCATGGATGGGTCGGGCTCAATGGACCCGGTCGTGGGTATGGAGGTCCTCCCCGGGGGCTTCCGTCTACCATCGTCCCTCTTCGTCTCGGGAACCAGCCTCCCGCTCCTGAAGTGGGTCGCTCTGGCCCTGCTCTCGCCGTACGCCTCACGCGTCTACTGGACCGACATCCGGCTGACGGGGGAGTCCCTCGACCCACTCGACCCGCTCGCTCTCGGCGCAATACCGGAGGAGCGGATCTCGGTCGTACACCCGCGCGACCTCCAACGGAACGAAGAGGAGATCCGTCGCATCGACTCCGCCGCAGCGACGATGCTTCGGTCCGACCAGCCGTCCGAGTATCTCCGTCGGATCGCCGAGTTCCTCCGACTCCCCGTGCACGCGCAGGAGCGGATCTCGTCGACATCCTCTACCGAAGAGCCGCCGATCCTCATCGCGTCCAACGCCCACCTCCTCCTCGGCCACTACTCGACCGAAATGGTCGTCTCGACGGTGCGTGCCTTCAAGGACTCCGGAGCTTGCCTCGTCCTCCTCTGGGGCAGCGCTCCGCCCGAGGATGGGCCGCCGTTGTTCGACGCGGTTCTTCGGCTGGACGGTACGGGACCGGTCCGCTGGAGGGAAGCGACCCTCACGTGCGAGAAGGGCATCGACTCGGGGCCCCTGGAGTCCGGAAAGCCGTGCCGCCTCCGGGACCTGACGCTCGTTGCCCGCGTCCTGGAGAAAGGGATCCCCGGATCCTGCGGTGGCTAGGGCCCGGACGCCGCCGAACGAGGAAGGATCCCGTGGCGGATTTCGAGAGCATCCTCTCCGAGGCGGAGGCCCTCCCGGTCTCGGGGTGGGATCCGTCTCCGATCCGAGGGCGGTGGAGGACCGGTGTCCCTCCGTGGGACTATCGTCACCTGGTCCAGCAGCGCCTGGCTTCGGCCACCACGCTCCTCGACCTCGGGACCGGGGGTGGGGAGTTCCTCTCCTCGCTCGTCGCGCGGCCACTCTCGACGTACGCCACGGAGGGGTATGCCCCTAACCTTTCGGTCGCTCGGCAGCGCCTGGAGCCGTTAGGGGTTCGCGTGATTCCCATCGGCTCCGACGGTCGGATCGACCTCCCGAGCGCCTCGATCGACCTCGTCACGTGCCGCCACGAGGCCCTCGACCCGGACGAGGTCCGCAGGGTCCTCCGGCCCGGTGGCGTCCTCATCACCCAACAGGTCGGGGCACGCAACTACGAGGAGATCAACGAGCGTCTGGGAGCCTCTCCCGCGCTTCCCCGGAACGCAGTCCAGAGCGCCCGGGGTTTCGCGACCGAGATCTCCTCCGCCGGGCTGATCGTGGTCGACCAACGCGAAGCCCGGTACCCCGAGGCGTTCCGGGATGTCGGCGCGCTGGTCTGGTACCTACGGTTCGCGCCCTGGCAGGTCCCGGGGTTCACCGTCGCGCGATTCCGCGGGGAGCTTCGAACGGTCGATCAGGAGATCCTCAAACGCGGGGAGTTCGCGGTCACGGCGCATCGCCTGCTCGTGGTCGCCCACCGCCCGTGACTCGTGGTCCGAGTCCTCATTCCCCACTCGCCGCGGACGCGGGGGCGGCGCTGGGCGAGGGCGCGTCGCTCCGCTGGCCGGCCGGGTCGAACGTGTAGTTCCGCAGGAAGCCCGCCAGGACCCCGCAGGTCGCCGAGAACAGGGCGCCGACCCCGAAGAGCCAGTGGAACCCGGTGAGCGTAGGCAGCGTCACCGCCACCGGACCCGAGGGACCCGTGACCCCCGTGGCGAAGACCCCCGTGAAGCTCGTCAGGATGGTGGCGACCAGGACCGGCCCGATGCTCGCGCCGAGGTCCTGGAACATCTCCGCCATCCCGGTCTGGATCCCGGTCTCGCCCCTCCGGGAGGAGAGCACGACGATGTTGGTGATCGCGATGATCATCATCACGAGGCCGACGAAGGTGGGGATCGGAGCGAGCAGGAGCTCCGTGTAGGTCTGGTCGAACGTGAGCAACAGGAGGAACCCGCCGGACGCGAGCGCCGCCCCGAGCATCATCACCGGCTTTGGGCCGAACCGGGAGATCCCTCGACCGACGAAGGGGGCGGCGACGAGCATCGACATCGTCGTCGGCAGGCTGAGCACGCCGAACTCGAAGACCGTGCGACCGAGGCCGACGATGGGGGTTTCGACCAGGATCGTGAGCCCGACGAACCCCAGGAACAGGCTCGCTCCGACGAACAGCGCCCCGACGTAGCTGATCGCGAGGTTGCGCTGCCGGAACCGCTCCAGGTGGACCATGGGGGCCGCCGCGGTCCGCTCCCTCAGGTAGAAGAGGACCGCGAAGGCCGCCGAGAGCGCGAACAGCTCGGGGACCCCGAGCGGCACCCCTCCGGGCCGAATCGCCGCCAGCTGGCTCCAGCCCCACGCGGGGCCCTGGGAGAGCCCGAGGAGGAAGGTCGCGAGGGCGGTGCCGAGGAAGGCCGCTCCGGGTATGTCCAGGCGTACGGACAACCGGTGGTGCGATTCCGGGAGCGCCACGACCGCGAGCGCGAGGATGACCACGGCGAAGGGGATCACGGTGTGGTAGGCGAACTGCCAACCGTAGGTCTGGATCAGCCAGGCACCGCCGAACAGCCCCAGCGCCGCGCCGATCGCGAACATCGCTCCGATGAGGCCCTGGGCCTGGGCGACCTTGACGGGCGGGAGCTCCTCTCCGACCATCGCGAAGGCGAGGGGGAACATCGCGAGGCCCACTCCTTGGAGGCCGCGCACCGCGATCAGGAGGTAGACGGCGTTGAACCGAGAGAGGCCGAGCGTGGTCGCGAGCTGCGGGGTGAACCCGGTGACCGAGACCGCGGCGGCGTACAGGCCGAGAACGACGATCAGCATGCGCTTCTTGCCGTAGATGTCGCCGAGCTTGGCGAACAGCGGGGTCGTCGACACTCCGACCAGCAGGTAGGCCGAGACGACCCAGGCGACCGTGGTGTAGGGGACCCCGTCGAAGAACGTCACCAGGGTCGGGAGTGCCGGGACGAGCATCGTCTCGACGTAGTTGACCATGAGGGCGGCGGACGCGAGCAGAACGAGGACGATCGCGGCCCTCCGGCTCGTCGTGTCGATCGCAGGATTCGGGCTGACCATCGTCGGGGCGGCGTCGACCGCGGCTGTCATCGACCAGGAGACGGTCGGTGGGAGGTCAAACCCTCCCTCGGCCCTCGCGTCAGAACCCGCCGTCCGCAGGCGCCGGTGTCCGATTCTTAAGGCGGTCGCGCCAAAGTCGGAATCCTCAAGCGGGGCGGGGCTCCTCCTCCCGCGACGTGACCGAGACCCCGCTGAGGCCCGAATCGCTCGACCTCGACATCCTCGGGGAGATGTACCGGGACGGTGCGGCCAACCTCGCGGGGATCGACCCCCGGCTGAACGCCACGCGGATCGCTCGACGCCTGCGGGTCGGTCGCGCCCGCGTGGCGGCCCGTCTGAAGGCGTGGAGCCGGAGCGGATTCCTCCTGCGCTACGACGTCTGGATCAACCCGGTGCTGTTCGGTTGGCAGGGGGCCTGGGTGAGCATCCGTGTCGACCACCCCCAGGTCAAACCGGCCCTCCTGTCCCATCTCGGCTTGATCGACGGCGCGGTCTCGGGGTTCGAGTTCCTCGGAGAGTGGGTCTCTCTCGGGCTGGTCACGCCGGACGCCGAGTCGCTCGAGCGGCGCTTGAGCCTCGTCCGAGGGCTCGCGGGAGTGCGGGAGGTCGAGCCTCCCGTCCTGTGGCGCGTTCGGGAACCCCGGCGGGACCTCACCGCACTCGACATCCGGATCGTCCGGGCCCTTCGGGAGCGGCCGACCGCGACGTTGAGCGAGACCGCCCGCCGGGCCGGGATCTCCACGCGGACGATGACGCGGCGGTACTCGGCGCTGGTGGAGGACTGGGCCGTTTGGTTCGTACCGGTCTTCGACTTCCGAGCGATCAGCTACCCGGTCGTGTCGCTCGGCGTGACCCTGAGACCCGAGGTGGGCATGGAGGCCGTGGGTCGGCAGATCCGCACCCGGTTCCCCCTGACCCTCGACTTCCGTACCGCGATCGTGGGACCCGAGCTCGGTTCGCAGGCGTACGTCTTCTTCGTGATACCGCCCTCCGCCGCCCACCTGGAGGAGCTCGAGCAGTTCGTGGGGTCGATCAAGGGGGTCCTCTCGGTCGAATCGAACGTGATGGTCCGGATGCACCCGTTCTCGGCCTGGTTCGACCGGCACCTCGAGACGCTGGCCCCCGGGCGGTCGGGACCGGCGCCATCCCGGCCCTCGCTCCGGAAAAAGGCGCACGGGACTAGGTCTATCTAGCCCGGTCTGCGTGGAGCGGGCAGTGGCCCCACCGAGGAGCAGGACCTCGACACCCCGAGAAGCTCGCCGCGCCTCCTGGCATGCTTCCCACGACACGAGCGCCGAAGAGAACGTGGTCGCGTTCATCCCGGCCCACTTTCCCGAGCGGTTCCCCTGGGTGGCCGAGGCGGTCGTATCGGCCCAGGCGGCGGACCGGGTGGTCGTCATCGCGAGCTACCCGCAGCCCCTCAAGGCGGCCCGGTGGCGCAACGTCGAATGGGTGCACGACGCATCCCTGTCCACTCCCGGAAGCAAGTATCGGGAGGCCGTGCGTCGGACCCGTCGAGGGGACGTGCTGGGCGCTCTGGACGACGACGACCTCTGGCTCCCCGAGAAGGTCCCGATGGTCCGGAGCGTCTTCCTCGGACCCGGAGAACGGGTGGACTACTTCGCCCACGCGGCTGCCACGGTTCGGGAAGGCGTACCTTCCGGCATCCTGGGCCCCCAGAACGCGAACGGCACCATGACCGTGGTGCGCCGCGACCTCCTCACCTCGGCCCGGGTCAAGCCGTTCTTCGACCGCCTGGAGTGGGGCTGCGAACCGTTCCTTCGGTACGCTCCGCTGGCCGCGGACGCCCGCGCGGAGCTAACGAACACCGTCCTGGCCCACGTCCGGTACCATGACGCCAATTCCTCCCATCCCCCGAGCGGTTACCGACGGTTCGCGGAATGGCAGCGGTCGTCCAGCGAGCGCTACCTCGCGGCGTGGAAACTGATCGAGGAAATGACCCGCCCCCTCGCGGACCGTCCCCCGGAGGTCGAGGAAAAGATCGCCGAGTTCACCCGGCTCCAGGAGCTCAGCGCGATCGGGCGGAGCGCAAACTACCTCTTGAGCCAGAAGTAGGGGGTCGGTCGCGGCTCCCGTGGAGACCCGCCGCAGGAACAGAAGTCCCGCGTCGCGTTTGGGTCAGGCTCACACGGCTGGTTCCTGCTGCGTCAGGCAATGGATCGAGCCCAGCCCCCAAACGAGGTCCCCGCAGTGGACCCCGATCACATTTCGGCCCGGAAAGAGGTCCTCGAGCACGCCGAGCGCGGTCCGGTCGGCCGGGTCGTTGAACGTCGGGACCAGGACAACGTCGTTTGCGATGTAGAAGTTGAGGTAGCTCGCCGGCACCCGTTGGCCGGAGTAGACGATGGGAGCGGGCATGGGAAGCTCCACGACATCGAACGAACGGCCGTGAACATCGGTCGCGTCCCGGAGCCGCGCGAGGTTCTCTTCGAGGAGCGCATGGTTCGCGTCTCCCGGGTTCGCCTCGCGCGCCGCGACGATCGTCCTCTCTCCCACGAAGCGGGCGACGTCGTCGATGTGACCGTGGGTGTCGTCCCCGACGATCCCCTTCGGGAGCCAAACGACCCGGTCGAATCCGAGGTAGTCGGAAAGGACGCGTTCGACCCCCACGCGGTCGAGTCCCGGGTTCCGTGCCTGGACCTCCGAAAGAAGGCACTCTTCGGTGGCGATGCCGGTGCCAGAGCCATTGCCGTCGATCGCACCTCCCTCCAGAACGATGGGCCTTCCGTCCAGCCGCGGTCGCCATACGGGAAGGTCGAACTCCCGCGCCACCCGCGAGGGCAACCGGTTGTCCCGGTGCCAGTCCGCGTACTTCGCCCATCCGTTGAAGCGCCAGTCGGTGATCCCCACCGAGGGCCGAGTCCCTTCCGCGCGCTCGTCCCGGACGAAGATCGGTCCGGAATCGCGGACCCAGGATCGGTCGGTGCTCCAGCGGAAGAACCGGAGCCGACCGGGGTCGATCCCGCCGGAGTCCAGCAACGCGCGCGCTTTCGCCTCTTGGGAGGCGCTCCCGACAACGATACGGACCGATTCGTGCGGTGCCAGGAGACGGACGATCTCGAAGAATGCGTACGGGATTGCCCCGAACCTCCCGGGCCAATCGTCGGGACGGTGTGGCCACACGATCCAGGTCGCCGCGTGCGGCGCCCACTCCGCGGGCATTCGATAGCCGAGCGACCGGGGGGTGCCCTGGAGCGTGCGGGCGGTCACGGGGGGTCGATGAATCGGTGGGTGATAGGTCCGTAGGCGTCGACCCGCCGGTCCCGCAGGAACGGCCAGTGCTGGCGCACCGTCTCGACCTCGCGCGGGTCGACCTCGGCCACCAGGAGCTCCTCGCGGTCGTGGGAGGCCTTCGCGATCACGTGGCCGAACGGGTCCGCGACGAACGAGCCCCCCCAGAACTCGATCCCGGCGCCCTCCGCCCGGTTCCCGCGCACATCCCCGTGTTCGTGCCCCACCCGGTTCGGCACCGCCACGTACATTCCGTTCGCGATCGCGTGGGCTCGCTGAATCGTCTCCCACGCCTCGTGCTGGGCGGCACCGAACTCCTTCTTCTCGGCGGGATGCCACCCGATCGCGGTCGGATAGAACACGAGCTCGGCTCCCGAGAGCGCGTCGATGCGAGCGGCCTCGGGATACCACTGGTCCCAACAGATCAGGACCCCGACCCGTCCCTCGGGCAACGAGAACGTGGGGAACCCGAGGTCGCCGGGAGAGAAGTAGAACTTCTCGTAGTAGAGCGGATCGTCCGGGATGTGCATCTTGCGGTACCGACCGAGGATGGTCCCGTCCGGTCCCAGGACTACGGTCGTGTTGTGGTACATTCCCGCGGACCGTCGCTCGAAGATCGGAGCCAACACGGTCACCCGGTGCTCCTTCGCGGCCTGGCCCAGTCGGTCGACCGTCGGTCCGGGGATCGGTTCCGCCTCGTCGAACAGTGCGTGGTCCTCCCGCTGGCAGAAGTACTGGGTGCGGAAGAGCTCGGGAAGGCAGATCACGGAGGCGCCCCGGGACGCGAGCTCCGCCACCCGATCGACCGCCTTCGCCAGGTTCACGTCGGGGTCGGGTCCACAGGCCATCTGGACGAGACCGATCCGATACTTGTGTCGGGCCGTCATCGACGAACAGAAGGCCGTTCCGGATCCGGGGCGACCGACCCGTGGCCTCGCGGTCATGGAATCCGAGGCCCCGCTAATGAGGTTTGGGACGGCCCGCCGTGGCCTTACGTCGGTCCTCGCCCATGGGACCGGCCCTGGATAGCCGTCTGAGCATCGTGCGCACCAACCGGAGGAGGATCGAACCGGAACGGGGGGACCCGATTCGCAGGCCGCATGCGAGAATCGTGAGCCGAACGCGCCGTTCTGAAAGAAGGATCTGCGGCGAAACGAGGGTTTATTTCGGATGTCGGTCAAGTCATAGCAACTTCGGCTCGAAATCGACCTTGGTTCCCGAGGTCGATCTCGTGGAGGATGTCATGATGGACCGCACTGCAACGCGGCTGAGAATGAGACCTTCGACGATCGTACTCGCGCTCGCGATGAGCGCGCTCACGGGGATATCGCTCCCCGCCGTGGCGGGCGCGATTCCCGCGAACCTCGGCTCGGATCCGGGGTTCGGCGGCGCCCCGCTACCGTCGCTTCCGGCACCCCCGACGACCGCAGCCTCACCGGTGATGAACGAGTCCACGCTCGTGCTGTTCAACAACTCGATCGAGTCCGGGAACTACCTCTCGGTCTCGAGCAGCCTACCGTCGCTCGAGGCGTTCGACGCCAAGAACAACGAGGTGTTCGTCGAGGGATTCTACTCCGGAGTGGTGGACGTCATCAACGCGAAATCGAACAAGGTGGTCTCCACCATTCGCACGGGTGAGTACCCCAACACGCTCGCCTACGATCCCGAGAACAACAACATCTACTTCGGCCTGCAGACCTACGACGAGGTCAGCGTGGCCAACGCCTCGACCGACCTGATCCAGCGGACGGTCAGTATCGGGTTCGAACCGCTCTCGATGGCCGCGGACCCGAAATCGGGGGACCTCTTCGTCACGGGCTGGAACTCGACCGGCACGGCGTTCCTGGCGGTCATCAGCGGCTCGAACGGCACGGTCGTCACGACGTTCTCCTTCGGGGCCGACCGGTTCCCCGTCGCGGGGCCGGACGGCCTCGCGTACGACCCCGCCTCTGGGGTCTTCTACGTCGCCTCGGTCGTGGGCGGGACCCCGGGGACCCGGGGCAACCTGACCCTGGTCGACGGTGCTAAGCCCGCGGTCTTGGGGAACGTGTCGCTCCCCTTCAACCCGGACGCCATCGTGTACTCGACCTCGAACGGCCGGTTCTATCTGGGAAACCAGAGCGGCACGGATCTCAGCGTCTTCAACCCGGTCGCCGCGAAGGTCGTGGGGACGGTGAAGCTCCCGAACACACCATCCTTGCTGACCTACGGGGCCGGACCGAAGCAGGTCTACGTCGCGATCGACGGCAACGTGTCGGTGGTCAGCGCCGTGACGAACAAGGTCGTTTCGACGTTCCCGGTCACCCGCCAGCCGGACGGGCTCGCGTACGACACGAAAACCGGCAACCTCTACATCTCCGACTACGTGTGGAACAACGTCAGTGTGGTCAACGCCAGCACGCATCGGGTCGTGGTCGGCTCGATCCTGCTGGGCGCTCTCCCGTACAACATGGCCTACGACACCGCGAACGGCAACCTCTATGTCGCCGACCTCGAGTCGAGCCAGCTGATCATCGTGAAGGGGTCGAACAACCGGGTCGTCGGATACGTGCCGCTCGGTACGACCCCGTACGGTATCGTGTACGACCCGGTCACGAAGGACCTCTACGTCGACGACTACTACGCCGACAACGTCTCGATTGTGAGCGGGACCACCAACTCCGTCATCGGCTACCTGCCGGCGGGTCTCAACCCGTGGGGCATAGCCTACGACGGGGCGAACCACGACCTCTACGTGACGAACCCCAGCTCGGACAACATCACCGTCCTCGACCCGGCCACCCGGACGGTGGCCGCCAACCTGGCGTTCACCACCGCCCCCGGGGCGATCGCCTACGATGCGAAGAGCACGACCCTGTTCGTCGGGGAGTACGACATCGGCAACGTCTCGGTCCTGAACGCCAAGACCAACCGGCTGATCGCCAACGCGACCACGGGGTCGGAACCATACACCATCTCCGTGGACCCGACCACCGGCGACGCGTTCGTGGGCAACTATGCCTCCGACAACGTGACGGTGCTCGGCCCGAAAGGCCAGGAGCTCGGTCTCAGCGACGCGGCGGGCGTGGGAGTGTTCGGCTCGGCCTACGACTCCGTGGTGGGGGAGGTCTTCGTAGCGAGCTTCACCACCGACGACATCACCGTCATCAACGGGACCACGGGGCTAGGGGTCGGCGGGTACACGGTAGGAAGCGGACCCGTCGCGGTCGCGGTCAACCCCGTGACCGGGACCGTGTACGTTGCCAACTACGATTCCGGATCCCTCACCTTGCTGACGGTGGCCAAGTAGCGCGGCGCATCGTCCGAAGACCCGGGGCCGTGGAGGATCGCCAAGGCGAGCGCACTTCGTCGCATCCGAGCCTAGCGACGGTCGCGGTGGGAGGCGAGCCATTCTCGGGAGAACCTCACGTTCTCCTTGAGGCTGAGCGAGCCTTCCCAGCGGCGAAGCGCCGAAGGGAGCCCGGCTCCGGCAGTACCTTCCGCTGCCTCGAGGACCCCGGAGAGGTAGCCCCGGATCTCTTGCATCCCGTCCCCCGCGACCACGGGACCGTGTCCCGGGACGATCCTCTCCGCTCCCAAACGTTCGACCTGGTCGAGAACGACGAGCCAGTGGTCCGGGTTACCGGAGCCCATGCTCGGTTGCACCCCGACCACGACAAGGTCTCCTGCGAACACCACCTTCTCGTGCGGAAGGAAGAGAACGGAATCCGCCTCGGTATGCCCGCTACCGAAGCTGATCAGCTCCGCACCGCGGCCTCCCGGAAGGGCCAGTCGGGTCTCGAACGTGTGGTCGGGAGGAGTGAGCTTCAGCCTCCCGACCTCGGAGAGAATGGCGCGGTCGATCTGGAGGTTGAACTCGAGGTCATCGCGCGCCCCCTCCGAGACCATCGCTCCCCGCATCCCTTCCAGTTCTCGGATCTCCTTCTCCACCCCCTCGCGGGTCAGCTCGGCGGTCAGCTGGTCCTGTTTCTCGAGCAGGATCTCACGCGTCCGTCGGGTCCCCCAGATGGGGACGGTGGAGAACTCCTGGTTCCCAAGGGAGTGGTCGAGATGCCAGTGGCTGTTGGCCGCCAGTGCGGGAGGACGGCCGAAGGCCTTCTCCGTCGCCGCCCTTAGTTCCCGGGCCGTCGTGGGAGTAAGGCTCGTATCGAAAACGAGCGACGCGCCGACGAGGTCGACCAATCCCGAGTTGCAGACGGCATTTCCCTCGCGACGTGCGATCGCGGCCTGGATCCCTTCGTCCACCTCTTCGAATGTGTAATGCAGAGTCCGTGGAACTGCCATCGAGCGACCTCGCCGACCAGCATCGAACCTCGATTAAAGCTTGGTCAAGTCAGGTTCGCGCCGGAACGGGTCTCGACGGAATGTACCGGGGATCGCCCCCGTGTCCAATGGTTTCGAACGAAGACGCGGCAGGAACCGTCCGGTTCGAGCGGCGTGGGCCGAGTAGCCCTTCCCGATGCTTCGGGGGAACTCAGCGGATCCTCCTCCGTGTGGCCACGGTAGGACGCTGCCCCGACCAGGAGAAGGGTGGTCAGCGCCCGAGGCGCGCTGAGATAGAGCACGCTCCGGCCGATCCCGTGCAGGAGATCGCCGGCAGCTAGGATGGAGCTGGGGAAGACCTACGATCCCACTTCAGTTTCATCGACAGTATCGTCATCGAGAGTACGAACGTCACTCCGTTCGCAACGATGATGGGCCACGATGCGACCAGCAGGCCGTAGATCAGCCAGACCAATGTTCCGATAGAGAAGACGAGGAACGTGAGGAGGGAGATCTCGTCGGCCCGCTTCAGGCGCCACACTCGGATTACTTGCGGCAGAAATGCCACGGTCGTGCAGACACCCGCTATCGAACCGATCAGCGTGATTGACCAGGTCGGGATATCCATCGCCGCCTCCAGCGTTTCTCCCGAACCAAGAAAGTATCGGCACCAGGTTGGGATTCTGGGTTGGTCACAACGTCAGTACTGCGCTCGCTCTCAACGCGAGTCACACCCCGGGAGGAGGCGTTACCGGTGGCTCGGCCCCGGCCCGGGGCCGCCGCTGACGGCGAAAGGCGAAGAAAGCGACGAGCGCGGCGACCGCCGCTCCCACCCCGACCAGGAGGGTCAGTTCGAGCCATGGGAATCCCGAAGACGAGGGCGAAAAGTAGGCGGTCCAAGTCCCGTTCAGGTAGGTGTAGAGGCCCGGTTGCGTGATGTAGGCGCTGCTCGAGTTGTCCACGCCGACGAGCCCGAGGCATTCGAGCACGTAGCCGTCGGCGACCATCAGTCCCCCGTCTTCCCGGGGGGAATCTCCGCGCATGGTCGACGTGATGTTCGTCCATCGGCCGTGGGCGAAGGTCCAATCATCCGGAAGCAGTTGGCAGTTCGAGTTCGGGCAATTTCCCTCGATGCCGCCCACGAGGAGGATGTAGCCGTCGAGAGAATCGTACGCCATCGACGGCAGGTCCCGGACCGGAGGGGAGGGACGGCTTGAGAGCAGATGCCACAACCCTCCCGAGAACAACCAGGTCTCGTTGGTCGCGGCGCCCGTCGTGCCGTTGAGGCCTCCGAAGAAGAGCGCTCCCGCGTCGGAGGGGTCGTCGGCCGCCACCGGTTGCAGGGGAAGGCCGGATCCGTTGGAGGTCTCCGTGACGTTGGTCCACGTCCCGTCACGAAGTGTGAAGGTGTAGGTCGCTCCCGAGGGGCGGAAGAAGTTCTGCCAGACCGAAACGACGTAGCCGTCACGGCTATCGTACGCGGCGCGGGTCATCCAGGTATCCGGGATCGCGGGGGATAGGGTGGTGGTTAGGTTCGTCCACACACCTCCCTTGAACTCCCAGACAGTCCGCGGAGCGCCGCCGGTCGGATAGATCAAGCCACCGAAGAGGACCGCACCGCCGTCCGCAGCGTCCCACACGAAGCTCCCTTCGAGGACGGCGGGTGGATTCGGGCCGTGAGAGGACGTGATGTTCGTCCACGAGCCCCCGGAATACTTCCAGGTGCACGACGTGAACACGACGTGCGGCTCGGCACAGATCGCATAGACCACCACATACCCATCGGCCGCATCGTAGACCATCGACACAGCATCGCAGAGGGAGCCTCCTCCCTGTACCTGCTGCGTCACGCACGGAGGATACGGGGATACTGCGCCGGCTCCCGAGGTCGACGTTTCGGAGGCGCGAGTCGTCTCGGCGAGAGGAGATCCTGACACGACGGACGGTAGCGTCCCTCCCAGCAAGGCGAGGACAACGATGAACGAGAGGACACGCACGGCCGCGCAACCCTTCGAGGGAGCGAATTCCGGCATCGAGGGCTACGACGACGTATCTTTCACGACCACTTCAAACTTCTTCGGGCCGCCTTTCCGACATGCGGTGAACCGAGCGGGAGTGGCTGGGCCCCGAGTGCGGGTCCCTCGGAGGGGTACCCTAGCGATCGCCGCCGCTCGACGCTAGGGATGAGCCCAGGATCGTCGCAAGGCTCTGGGCAAGCTCCCGGTGGAGTTCGTGAAGGTCGTGGACCAGGGCCTTCGAAGCGGGAGTGTCGAGCGTCGCCAGAGTCTCGAGGGTTTCGAGACAGAACGCACGGAGACAGTTCGCCGAGCAGAAGACCGTGTCACGGAACAGATTCTGTTGAGATTCCGGCAAGGAGGTGACGCGAATCACCAATCGATGGGGCGGCATGAGCGCTCCGCAACGGCACCTCTCGGGAGCGGGGAGGTACTCCAGCGAGATGGTCGGTACTGACATCTCCTCCCCCTACCTCGGAGGAGAGGTGGGCTCAAAGCGGAAGTCCCGAAACCGTTCGGTGATTTGCTAGGGTGTCGCCCGGTAGGCAGCTTCGACCAGCTTGCGTTCGATGATGGCGATGGTCTGGGAGACTGTCGACTTGCTTCGCGCGAGCTTCTGAGCGAGCCGGGTGAGAGTGATCCGACGCGGGACGTGGAAATACCCGTACAGGAGGGCCTGGCGAAGCATCTCGCGCTGCACGGGGGTCAACTCCGGCAAGCGGGTTCGGCGGAACTCCTTCCGTAGCGAGACGATACGGACGTCGAAGCCGGCGCGGCGTAGGGACGCGAGCAATCGGCGAATCTGGGAGATTCGGTCCACGGTCTCGAAACTGGCAACTCCGTTCCGGGCACTGGTGGGGTACCGTACGAGTATCCCGAGTTTGACGAGGAGGGATACGAGGAGTGTTTCGCGAAAAAGGACGCGGAAGCGTTGCGCTTCGGGCGGAACGTCCAGGGGGCTCACTTCCCTGACGTCGGGAAAACCCGCGATCTCGGTCAAGGGGTCTACCGGGAGGCCGAGGATCTCAAAATCGCCGAGCAGATTGTGGTCCGCGACCGGTAGGAGATTGTGGATGTCGATGAGCAGGTCAGGGTGATCACGGGTGTACCCTGTCAGCCAGACCGCCTCCGGCAGCTCGACCTCGATCTTCACTATCGCAAGACGGTCCACCGGCGAGGTAGGTTCCGCGATCCGAAGCCGACGAAGGGCGTTCCGAGTCTTCCGCGGGGAGACCGACCGCCGGGGGGTGGGCCTCATCGGACCGGTGCGGGAGTACGTTCGGGCCCCGTCATCCCCCGGGCCTCCGCATCAGGTTTCGCTCGGTTAAACATTCGGTTCCCCCACTGCAGCCGAGGATACACCTCGGGCTACTGGTCCTGCAGACTAGCTTCCCGAGGGTCCGGTGTAGCTGCAGTAACAGGCATTTGCCCCTCGCTGGTCGTACATATACCACCGCTGAGTTGGAAGAGCGCTCGCGCCCAGTCCGCCCGCGGGGGGCCCGAGTTTGGGAAGGCATGCCGGCCGAAGTGAACCGGAGATGGCTCATCGCCAGCGAGCCCGAAGGGTTGGTCAGTGCCAGCAACTTCCGATGGGTCGATGGGCCGATCCCGGTTCCGAAGGACGGCCAGGTGTTGGTCCGGAATTTGTGGCTCTCGCTCGATCCCACTCAACTTCTCTCCATGTCCTCGGGCAGTGCGGGCGAGGCGACGCGCGACGAGCGGGTCATTCCTGCTCAAGCGCTCGGCCAAGTGGTCGAGTCTTTACACCCGAGGTTCGAACGTGGGGAAATCGTTCAGGGAATCTTCGGTTGGGAAGACTACACGCTGACCGACGGGACGGGATTCCTCCCGATGTTCCGGGTCTCCGCGGATGTCCCGCCCCAGCTTTCGCTGGGGGTCTTCGGACTCACCGGCATGGCTGCCTACTTCGGTGTAGTCGCGGTCGGCCAGCCCCGGACGGGCGAGACCTTTCTGGTATCAGGAGCCGCAGGGGGGGTTGGGTCTATCGCCGGACAGATCGCGAGAATCCATGGCCTCCGTGTGATCGGAATCGCTGGGGGACAAGAGAAGTGCGACTGGCTGCTACGCGAGGCTCAGTTCGACGCGGCGATCGACCATCGCTCCGAGGATGTGGGCGCGCGCCTTACCACCCTGTGTCCGGAGGGCATTGACATCTACTTTGACAATGTGGGGGGGCCGCTGCTGGACGAGGTGCTTCCCCGCCTTCGCCAGAGAGGACGCGTCGTACTCTGTGGCGGAACGTCCCGATACGAGGCTAAAGACCTCCCACCGGGACCCAAGAACTACCTCTCGTTGGTGATGGTCAACGGCAGGATGGAAGGACTGCTCGCGCGCGATTATGCCGACCGGTTTCCCGAGGCGCGCGCGGAACTTTCGAGATGGCTCGAATCCGGACAGCTGCGGTCCAAGGAGGACGTCGTTATCGGCCTGGAGAACGCCCCAGCCTCTCTGGCGCGCCTGTATACTGGCGCCAACCTCGGAAAGCAGTTGTTGAAGATCGCCGACCCCCCGATTTCTCGGGCGCGTTGAGTCCTCTCATGGTCCGGGTGGCCCGGACCCCCTCTCTCACGGTTCGACCCTCGAACCGAAGCAGGACGTAACCCGAGGATGGCCCTGGAAACTCGACAGCTGCCATGGTTGCTGCACCCGCTTCCCCTGCGAAGGGAGCATCGTGTTCGCATTGCCACCCTGCGCTCGCCCCATCCCAGCGGCGACATCGGTTCCGGGCGACCCGGTCTACCGTGATTCGGTGGCGACCAGAGACCGGGAGGATCGACGCCGGGTCGCCGTGGAAAGAGAGATCGCAGCAACCAAGGCCAATGTGCCCCCGATCGCGGTGTCGATTATCCGGGCGATGGCGAGGGCAGGACCGCCGGAGTAAACGAGATTCAGAATCAGGATCACCGTGAGTGTGATCCATATCGAGTACACCGCGTAGTTCACTCCCCGGGTCGCAAGGCAGAGGGTGGTTGTGAGGGCCAATATCGGAAAGAGGATCCACGGATCCGCCGTCCACGTAGTGATCACGAAGGCCAGGCCCGCCCCCAACAGGGTGCCTAGGATCCGGGCCGTCGCGTAGCTGACCGTGCTGGCGAGGTCGAGACGGAGGGCGACCAGCACTGTCAACATGATCCAGTAATCGCGCGGAAGTC
>Ga0326727_10001511_pt1 | contig 85465 bp, 83 predicted proteins | sample MB2enrmetagenome_FD_207643 | JGI IMG/M metagenome (GOLD analysis project Ga0326727, IMG submission 207643) | Lab enriched peat soil microbial communities from McLean, Ithaca, NY, United States - MB29MY | ecosystem: Environmental > Terrestrial > Soil > Wetlands > Peat | place: USA: New York... | reverse complement strand
GTTCTCGAGCGCGCTTGGAACCAGCTCGCTGAACATATATGCCGTGATGGCATTCGACCCGAAGACCAGCCACGGAAAGACCAGCCTTTGGCTCTTTCCCTTGCCCCACCCCCTCTGCTCAATCACCCAGAACACCGCCGCCAGTACCACCAAAGACCACCCCGCCGCTACCAACACATACGAGCTGGTCCAGAGATTCTTGTTGAGTGGGAACCAGATTGACCACAGGTATCCCAACGCCATGCAAGCCACCGCTGCTCCGGCCAATCCCATGGCTTTGGTGGAAACCACCTTGCGGCTTCGCAGCCACATCCCGGCCAGCAGTCCCAGCAGCGCAGTACCCAATGCGGGAAGGTTACTCAGCAGGCCTTCGGGATCGCGCAGGTTATGGGGCTCTAGCACATTGGGCCCTGGGTACTCCAAGTAGAGGCGGTGGGGCATGAGGAGCCGGTCGAGCCACGACACTAAGTTCAGGCTCTTATCCATGAAGGGGAAATCCCGCCCCGGCAAACCTGCTCCCGGCACGGGAACCCAGCGCAGCAAAATCCAGTAGCCCACCAGTACCGCCGCCAGCGCCGCAACCTTCGTCCACACCCGCTGGTCCCATAGATAAAACAACCCCACCGCCAGATAGCAAACCGCGATGCGCTGCAGTACCCCATAAATCCGCAGGTGGGCAAGCTCAAAGGACGGAAACCCGTTCACCACGACCCCTAGAAAAAACAGAATCGCCGCCCGCTTCACCGTGTGCCAGACCAGTTCCACGTGGGTGGCGCCGCCAGCCAGCCGCGCCTCGAACGCAAACACGATCGAGACCCCCACCATAAAAACAAAGGTGGGGAAAACCAAGTCAGTGGGGGTCAGGCCGTTCCAGGCAGCGTGGTTCATGAAGCCCCAAGATCCGGGGCCTCCGTTGTTGTTCACCATGATCATGAAGGCGATGGTGATGCCGCGCAGCACGTCTAGCGAGAGCAACCGCTGGACATGCGTGGGAGCCACAATTGGGTTGCTCGCTACCATTCAACCAGAATTTTCATCTTTCCTTTAAGCAATTGAGAATATACTTCCACGCATCGCCGCGCCACTCTCCGATTTCTTCTCCCCCATCCCGGCGCACGGTCAACTTCGGCAGCGGCCCGCGCTCACCAAAATCGAATGCCGCCACCTGTGGCCCCATTCTTTTCAACCCCTCGGGAGCATCCGGTTTGTCCATCCTCAGCTCGATGACCGTGAACTCCCCGCCGCTTCTGGCCTCTTCCAGCGCACCCTCCTGCACCTCAGCCTGTCTGTCCCTATCTTTGGACTCCAGCCCCGGACATTCGCCCCGCCGATTTGCAACCGTATCCTCGTTCCCGGAGGTGCGGGAATCATCCATAGTTACCTTCTGCCGATCCCGGATTCCTTCTAATTCCAAACTCGGTCAGTTACTACGTGTTACCAAGGTTTCATGGGACTGCGTTGAATCCGGATTTGGCCCCGCAATGTGTTATACACTTCTCACCACGAGCAGGAGAAAGGCAGCGATGGCGCAGTATCCCCGCACCACACCATTGCGCGGTGACGCAACGGCGCGGTTCTGGCTGGCTTAGGGTCATGGACGACTGGCATTTCCGATGCATTTTCTGTTCGCTCGAGGATCGGCAACTTGATAAATGACGGGCGGCAAGCAAGGAATTGAGCGAAATTTGGCAGAATGACTTTCCTGGGATTCCGCCGCTCGATAACGCGCGATAAAGATGAAAGGCCTGTTAGCCTCTTTATGAAAGACGAGCATCCACGGACATATTCTCCGGTGAGTGGCAGGCGGACGGCGCAGACGGCGGCTTCCTGCCGCGGATTTAAGCTGGTTGAACTTCTGTTGGTCGTCGCCGTTGCCGGCATCATCCTGGCCATCTCGCTGCCGGCCATCAACCGCACCATCACCTCGATGCACGTTTCTTCCTCGGCCACTTCGCTTGCGGGAGTCATCCAGAGTACGCGCTACCAGGCCATTGCAACCGGCTGCCCTTACGAGGTCGCCGTCACCGCTGCCAGCAACTCTTATCAGATCTCCACCGAGCCGGTCGTTACGAGTTCGGGCGCTCCAGTCTGCGCCTCAACGTATTCCTACGTCTGCGCCGCACAAGTTTCCTCTACCGCTTGCCCGATTGTCTTTGCCAACTCCGACGTGATCGTCAACGCCAATCAGACCTTGGTGCTTAATCCCAGTGGGACCATCTCCACCACCAGCAGCATCACCACCCCAAGCACTTTCACCATTGTCTTTTCCATCGCCAATGGAAGCCAAACCAAGACCGTTACCGTTTCAGGAGTGGGCAATGTCAGCATCAAATAGGCTTCGCAACGCCCGCGGCTTTACTCTGATCGAGATCATGATCGCCACGGTGATCCTGGTCATCGGACTCTCGGCGATGGCCGCGCTTGCCGCTGTCATGCTCACTCGTGGCCGGCAGTCCCGTTACGTCAATATTGCCGAAACCCTCGCCTCCGAAAAGCTCGAGGACCTGAACCGCTACGACATGGCCGCGCCGCAGATCTGCGTGCAGACAGGCGACACCACGGAAGGCAGCCTCTCCACCCAGCTCACCGCCAGTATCACCTGCCCCGGCGCCGCGTCGTCCACCAGCGTCAGCTATTTCGACTTTGTAAGCATCGATTTCGTTACCACCAGCGACTGCGGCAGTGCCAGCAACGGCTGCTTCGCCGAGACCGTTTACAACGGGACCACATCGCAATACCTCACCACCTATCACTCGCCCGATGGCGTGATCCCCGGTGGTGCCGGCGGTCTGCCAGTCACCAGCACTACGGCTCCCACGAATATGACGACCTACGTGCGAACCTGGCAGATTGAATACAATCCGGTTCTCGGGTCCAGCGGGCAAAACAAGGTTACCGGGACGCGGCGCATTACCGTGCTCGTTACCAACACTGATAACTCGGTCAAGCCCCCGGTCACCCTCCAGATGAGCTTGGTGCGCCAATGACAATCATCGCCAATCCGTATTCCGTGCCCGGTTCCCGTGCCGCTGTCCGCCAGCGCGGAACCACCCTCCTGGAACTGGTCATCTCCATGGCCCTCCTGATCATTGTCAGCGGAGCCGCCTTCGGCCTCTTCAACAGTATGTCCGCGGCAGGCACCACCGTGCAGGCGCAACAGGGCCTCAGCATGGCACTGCGCAGCGCCACCTCCCAGTTGCAAGTGGATCTCGCTAATGCCGGCAATGGTTATTTCCAGGGACTCAACGTACCCTCGTGGCCAGTCGGCGTCAGCATTGTGAACAACGTGGTCTCTCCCGGAACCTCCTGCTACAGTTCCACAACCGGTTACGGCTCCAACTGTTTTGACAGCCTCAACATCATCACCGCCCAACCGGCCGTCTATCCTGCCGTCAATCCCACCGATGCCGCCGGAGACGCCACCCCAGCCACTTGCCCGTCTCCCGCCGCCGCCGTCGGCGCCACGCCCGGCACCACCACCATCTACGCAACGGCTGCTCCGCCTAGCCAGGCCTTTCCCAGCGGCCTCACCCTGGCCCAGACAGCCGCAAAGTTCAGCACCGGGGATCAGTTATTGTTCCTGCACACTTCCACCTCGGGCACCCTGATCTCCACTGCGATCCTCAAGACCGCCACCGTCAGCGGCGCCGCCATCGCCTTGAGCATCAACCAGACCTACAGCGACGGCAGCAACATCCTCGCCAACGACCCCCTGGACATCACCTCCTGCGACCGTACGACTTTCACCTCGGCCTACAACACCGCTTCACCGTCGAACTCCTGCCCGCCGCCCGGTAGCACGACACCCTATACGCCCTCCTATTTCTTCGGCGTCGGAACTAATTTCTGCGGCTCCGGCGACTGGATCGTGAAACTCTCGCCCATTCAGTACACCGTCCAGGCTACCGGCAATACCAACGATCCCTGGCAACTCGTCCGCATCCAGAATGGAACCACGACCGTCGTCATGGACCAGATCATTGGATTCAAGGTCGGAGCTTCCATCTGGAATAACGATACCGCCAACGGTTTTACCACCACTTCCTATAATTACGCCGCCGCCAACTACGCGATGGGAACTTTGGCGGAACCCTGGAACTTTTCGCTGGTCCGCTCGGTTCGAATCTCCATGATCGCCCGGACTGCTCCCACCACGACTTTTGGCACTGGTACCTACCACAACTCATTCGATGGCGGAGCGTATCAGGTGCGCGGTACGGCAATCGTTGTCAACCCACGAAACTTGAGTATGAATGACGACCGGACACAGGCACTCCCATGATCACGATGAAAGCTCATTCTACAAAGCGTCGCCGGGCACAGCAGCCGGAATCAGAGAGCGGCATAGCCCTGATTACGGTTCTGTTCCTCCTCATCACCATGACCATCCTCGGCCTCACCATGGTGGCAACCGTTAATTCGGACATGATGATCAACGGCTACTATGGCAATTCCCGCGCCGCCTACTACGCCGCTGATTCCGGGTTGAACATTGCCCGCCAGTATCTGAGCGACCAGCTCCAGAACCAGGTCGTTACCACCGCATGCCTCGGTTGGGGGGCAACGGCGGTAGCCGGTTGCACCGCGGACCCACTGTCGGGCTCTGCTTCGACGACCGCCCTCACCAACCTCAGGCAAACTTTTGGCGGCGCCTACTCCAGCAGCAACCTCAACGTCGCAGCCACGCCTTCGGCGGCATCCTGGCCCAGCGCGTTCCTCATCCAGGATTCAACCGCGTGCGCCAATAGCTTTGCGGCCGCTGCCGGCAGTCCGATCAAAACCCCGAGCCCGATCAACGCCGCCCTGACCGGGACCTACACCTACTCGTTCAACTATGTGATCTGCTCCACCGGAACCGCCGCTTCCACCTCCTTGCAGCGTGCCTCGGTCAAGGAAAGCGGCACCCTTCTGCTGGTCATCGAGGCGCAGGACACTCCCCCGCCAAGCTTCGCGGGATACGGACAGTTCGTCACCAATCAGGCCGCGTGCCCGGGTGCTTATCTAACTCCCGGCACCTATACCGGACCCACCTTCACGGACGGAACCTGGTCGTTGGGAAACACCGGACCGTACATCTTTACCGGTAAACTTTCGCAGGTTCAGCCAGACATCGACTACTACGTCGGCAGCACCTGCACGCCGTCAACCTCCAGTTCATTCTCGGGGATCAGCGCAACCTTCCAAGCGGGTCTGCAACTCAACGCGCCCGCCATTACCCCGCCCGCCAACTCTTACAGCCAGGCATGGGCCGTGCTGGACGGGTTAGGCACCGGAGAAGGCACGGGGAGCCCCACCAACGCAAATCTCAACGCCGTGTTGAAGAACGTTTCCGCCACCGCATACCCGTCCGGCGGAGCCACCTCGGGCGTCTATCTTCCGTACTACAGTAACGGCTCCGGGGGATACAACCTCGGATACCTGAATGGCACAACCCCGGCGCAAAGCGGCGGCATCTACGTGCAAGGCAACGCATCCATCATCCTGTCCGCCACGACCGACACCAGCGGCAACCCGACGCAAACCTACAGCATCACCCAGGGGTCCACGGTCACCACCATCGTCACCAACCCCGCCACCAACACAACCACATTTTCCTCCGGAGGCACAACCCAGACGATCAGCGGCATTCCGGAAAACCTGGCATCCGTTCCCGGTGTAGCAAACCCCGGCACCATGCTCTATGTCAATGGAACCATCACCGGACTTTCAGGCCCCGCCGCTCCCGGCACTTCCAACTTGAATACCAACGAGTACACGGCCGCTGCCATCCAGAACAACTCCATGGTGACGATTTCCGGCGCCGGCGACATCGACATCACCGGCAACCTCCTCTATGCAACCGAGCCCGTAACCAAGACCGCCGCGGACACCTTGCTCTTGAACCAAGGCACATCGTCTTCCAACCAGGTCCTCGGTATTTTTACCGCTAATGGGAGCATTTATCTGAACAGCCCATACAGCGACCAGAACCTTGAAACCGATGCCAGCATGGCAGCCATCGGAAGCTCCAGCACTTGTGGCACCAGCACCTGCGGATTCAAGAGCTCCGACACCATCAAGACCTGGAACAACGTCGGAGGACAGATTCAGTCCAATGAATTCGTCTGCACCATTACGACCGCGAATACCTACTACGATCAGAGATTCAGCGCGTGGAGTAATTTCTTCCCGCCATGGTTCCCTTCCACGTCGACCGGTGGAACCAGCTATACCCCGCACGCACCCGTGGTCACGCCGACACAACAGCGCACCAGTTGGGCCTGGGTCGCCGTGCAATAGTCTCCATGCTCTGCTGGCGCGATCCATCGGTCGCGCCAGCAGAGGAAACTATTCACTCTTCGGATAGTAGTCAGAGAAGTATTGAGCAGGCAGCACTCTTTACCACCCGGACAATCCTTGCGCACCCCGCGCAACCATTGCCTGGGTGGTAATTTTCCGTCCGGAAACGATTCACCATCTCGCCAATGGTTGCACGCTCCGGCGGTTCCCGGTCTCTTCCCAGGGAAGTACCGCAAATTGCCGCTCTCCTCATTTCACCGCATATTTTCCGCGTTTTCGCCTGCCCGCGCCCAGCGTCACTGGTTTGCCATCGGAGCATGTGCGCCAGCCCCATGCCTCGATTTCCGCAGTGTTTCCCAGTCCGCTTCTGTCTGGTCGGCATAGGCCACTCCAAACTCAACGATCGCATCTGCAAAACTTTTGCCGTTGCCGATGTATCCCACGATCATCTGCACATCGCCGGAGCGCGCATGCCCGCGCGCCAGCAGCTCTCCGCAAACCTCCGCATAGGCCGCCAATCCCGGTCCCTTCAGTGTTTGCAGATCAATGGAAGCCTTGTGGTCGCGCAGTTGCCGGACCAGGTAGTCGCGATTGGCAATGGTCGTCCATCCCAGCAGAGGATCGGACTGCATCTGCATCGCGCGCTGTCCCTCCGCTACGGTTCGTCCCCAATGCGCGCGCACCGTGCCCTCGCCCAGGTAAGGCAGGTATGCCGATTCCGCCTCTTCCTTGATCTGCAGAAACAGCGGATCGCTGCTGCCATTGCCTTCCAGGTAGACGCAGTAATCGCGCCGTCCCACGCTACCCGTGCCAACCACCTTAAAGCACACGTCGATGGGCCGGTACTGGGCCAGGAGATGCTGGCGCTCCGGCAATAGACTTTCGCGGTACTCCTTCATGGCGGCCAGCACCTGCCGGGCCTGCGCTGCGCTGCTGCGCGAGAGCCCCGGCCTGTTTTCGGCGAAGATGCGTCCCGCGCTTCTCTTGGATGGAACCGTCAGGGTTTCCAGGGTGTGCATCGGAGTTGCCCGCTCGGCCTTCAGCAGAGCATCGGAAACCGGCGCCACCTTGCTCAAGCGATGCACCTGGTAGCGAGCCAGCTCCAGCACCGGCAGCTCGGCAAAGCAGCGCGCGTGCCTCTGGTACGCCTGCAGAAAAACCAGCGCCGCATGCCTGGCGAAACCGTTCTTCGCGCCCGTTTCCCGCGCCGCCAGCACCAGGCTGGCGGCCATGCGCTTCAGGTCCCACTCGAATGGCGCCCGCGTCGTCTCATCAAAATCGTTGATGTCGAAAACCAGCCGTCCGTCCGGCGCCGCATACGCTCCCAGGTTTTGGACGTGGGCATCGCCGCAGATCTGGTTGACGATGCCGGTGTTGGGCACCAGCGCCAGGTCGGCCGCCATCACCGGCACGGCTCCGCGAAAATATCCAAACGGCGAGGCCAGCATCCGCTCATACTTCAGTGGAACCAGCGCCGCCACGCGTCCGCGCATACTTTCCTGCAGCAGCCGTAGTGGCTCGCGGCGGCCGTGCTTCACCTCCCACGCCCCGTGATCCTGTCGCTTGATCTGTTTGCGCCGCGCCCGGCCTTGCGCGCGCCTTTCCTCCGGGGCGCAAATGTGTACAGTTGGAAGATTTGCCATAGCTGGCTGAACATACACCCGCATTCCAGTTTTTTTCAAACGTGCCAAGAAAAATGGCCTCCTGCGAGGCCATCTCCCAACACCTGCTCCGGCGCAATCCTAGCGCGACGCTCGCTTCTGCGGGGGAAATTTCGAGTCCAGGTCCAGGTTCAATTCCAGTACGTTTACCCGAGGCTCGCCCAGAAATTGAAACTGGCGTCCTTCGGTGTGCTGCTGCACCAGCGCCAGCAATTGATCTTCGCTGATGCCGCGCTCCCGGGCAACGCGTGGCGCCTGGAACCGGGCGCTGGCGGGCGTGATCTCCGGGTCCAGACCGGAGGCAGAGGTGGTCACGTAATCAGCTGGAACCGGCTGCGCGGGATTCTCGCTCTGGGCCGCAGCCACGTCCTGTTTCACCCGATCCAATAACTTCTGGTTCGTCGGACCCAGGTTGGTGCCGCCGGAGTTGGCAGCATCGTATCCATTTCCCGCGGCCGATCCGCGAGGATGAAAATATCCCGCGCCGGTAAAGGGCTGGGCAATGATCCGCGAGCCAATCAGCTTCCCGTCCCGCGTCATCAACTGTCCATTCGCCTTGCCGGGAAACATCACCTGCGCCAGCCCGGTGACCAGCAGTGGATACACCACTCCGAGCAGAATCGTCGTAACCACCGTCATCAGAATCGCGCTTATCAGATTGCGTTTCATCCTTCACCTTCCGCCCTATGCCAGCCCGGCGCTTGTAATCAGAATGTCGATCAGCTTGATGCCGATAAAAGGCGCAATAATGCCGCCCACGCCATAGATGAGCAGGTTGCGCCGCAGCAGTGCCGCCGCACCCATCGGACGATACTGGATGCCTCGCAACGCCAGTGGGATCAGCGTGATGATAATGATCGCGTTGAAGATCACGGCTGAAAGAACGGCCGACTGCGGCGTCTTCAGGTGCATGATGTTCAGCGCATTCAGCACCGGAAAGGTCACGGCAAACATGGCGGGAATGATGGCGAAATACTTGGCAACGTCGTTGGCGATGGAAAACGTTGTCAGTGCGCCGCGCGTCATTAGCAGTTGCTTGCCGATGCCGACAATCTCAATGAGCTTGGTCGGGTTGGAATCCAGATCGACCATGTTGCCGGCCTCTTTCGCCGCCTGCGTGCCGGAGTTCATCGCCACGCCCACATCGGCTTGTGCCAGCGCGGGAGCATCGTTGGTGCCATCGCCGGTCATCGCCACCAGTTTACCGTCGGCCTGTTCCTTGCGGATCAGATCCATCTTGTCCTTGGGCGTGGCCTGGGCCAGAAAGTCATCGACCCCTGCCTCGCGCGCAATCGCCGCGGCGGTCAACGGATTGTCGCCGGTGATCATCACCGTACGAATTCCCATCGCCCGCAACTGGTCGAAACGGTCGCGCATTCCGCCCTTGACGATATCCTTCAGCTCGATCACTCCCAGGGCGCCGCGCTGCCGCTCAGCCACCACCAGCGGAGTGCTGCCGGCGCGGGAAATCTCATCCACCAGTGCCCGTACTTCCGGCGCGAACACGCCGTTGTTCTCACGGACATAACGCTCAATCGCATCTGCCGAACCCTTGCGGATCTGGAAACCGTTCAGGTTCACGCCACTCATCCGGGTCTGCGCCGTGAAGGGAACAAACTCGGCGTTGTGCTCGTGCAGTTGACGGCCACGCAGGTTGTACTTTTCTTTTGCCAGCACCACGATGGAGCGGCCTTCCGGCGTCTCATCGGCCAGCGAGGAAAGCTGTGCCGCGTCCGCCAGCTCCGCTTCCGTTACTCCCGGCGCGGCGACAAAGCGCGACGCCTGGCGATTGCCCAGGGTGATGGTTCCCGTCTTGTCAAGCAGCAGAGTGTTGATGTCGCCGGCGGCTTCCACAGCGCGTCCTGACATGGCAAGCACGTTGTGCTGCACCAGGCGGTCCATGCCCGCAATGCCAATCGCCGAAAGCAGTCCGCCAATGGTCGTAGGAATCAGGCAGACCAGCAGCGAGACCAGCACGAATACGGTCTGCGGCGAGCCCGAATAGATGGCAAACGGCTGCAAACTGACCACCGCCAGCAGGAAGACAATGGTGAGTCCGGCGAGCAGAATGTTCAGCGCAATCTCATTCGGAGTTTTCTGCCGCTCGGCGCCTTCGACCAAGGCAATCATGCGGTCCATGAAAGTCTCGCCGGGGTTGGAGGTTATCTTCACCTTGATCTGGTCGGACAGCACCCGCGTGCCGCCGGTTACCGCCGAACGGTCGCCGCCGGATTCACGAATCACCGGGGCGGACTCGCCGGTGATCGCCGACTCATCGACCGACGCGATGCCGTCGATGATCTCGCCGTCGCCGGGAACAAACTCTCCGGCTGAGACCAGCACCACGTCATCCGCCCGCAGGACCGAGCTTGCCACCTGCTCTACCGTTCCATTGGCGCGCAGGCGGTTGGCAACGGTTTCCGAGCGAGCCCTGCGCAAGGTGTCCGCCTGCGCCTTGCCGCGCCCCTCGGCCATGGCCTCGGCAAAATTTGCAAACAGCACGGTGAACCACAACCAGAGCGTGATTTGGAGATTAAACTTGAATGCCTCATGCGGGCGCAGGATCAGAAGAATCGTGGTGATTACGCTGCCCACCTCCACGACAAACATGACAGGATTGCCCATCATCTTGCGGGGGTTGAGTTTGCGCACGGAACCGATGGCCGCTCCGCGGACGATCGCGGGATCCCAGATGGACTTGCGATTTTTCGATGTGCTCGACATGATTTGCCTAGAAAGCCTTTCCTGCGTTCATCATCAGGTGCTCAAGAATTGGACCAAGGCTGAGTGCTGGGAAAAAGGTCAACGCACCCAGAATCAGAATGACGCCAATCAGCAGCACGCTGAACAGTGGTGTGGTCACCGGGAACGTGCCCACCGACGGCGGAACGTACTTCTTCCTCGCCAGGCTGCCGGCAATGGCCAGCATCGGAACCTTCATCAGGAAGCGCCCGCCCAGGGCCGCAAACCCAATCGCAATGTTGTACCAGGCAGTGTTTGCATTCAAACCGCCGAACGCCGATCCGTTGTTCCCTGCCGCCGAGGTAAAGGCATAGAGAATTTCGGAAAGCCCATGCGGCCCCGGATTGGCAATGGCCCACGTGCCGAACGGCTTTATGCTGGAAATTGCCGTCAAGCTCAGGATGATGAGAGGAAAGATGAGCGCAAACAGCATCGCCATCTTCACCTCATATCCCTCGATCTTCTTGCCCAGATATTCCGGCGTCCGTCCAACCATCAGCCCCGCGATGAAGACGGTCAGCACGACAAAAATCATCATGCCGTACATGCCCGAGCCAACCCCGCCAAAGATAACCTCGCCCAGCGAGATGTTCACCAGTGGAATCATTCCTCCCAGGGGAGTGAACGAATCGTGCCAACTGTTGACCGCGCCGCAACTGGTGTCCGTGGTGGCCGTGGCAAAGAGTGCGGAATTGGCGATGCCGAAGCGCACCTCTTTGCCTTCCATGTTTCCACCCGGCTGCAGCGCGCTCACCTGTTGATCCACCCCGTGCAGGAGTGGATTGCCTCGCGCCTCCGCCCAGTAGGCCACCATCACCCCGGCCAGAAACAGCGCCGCCATCGCGCCCCACATCGCCCAGCCATGCCGCTGCGATCCGGTCATGCGGCCCAGGGTGTAGGTGAGACCCGCGCCGATGGAGAAGATGGAAAACATTTCCAACAGGTTGGAGAGGGGCGTTGGATTTTCAAATGGATGCGAGCTGTTGGCGTTGAAGAAACCGCCGCCGTTGGTGCCAAATTCCTTGATGAACTCCTGCGAAGCCACCGGTCCCTGCGCAATCGTCTGCTCGGTAACCGTATCCATCACCGGCTTGCCATCCGCGCCCACCGTAGGCTTGCCATCGCTTCCCAGGTGCGGCACCTGCTGCGGCTCCACCAGCTTCACCGTGTCATAGGGACGCAGGTTCTGCACCACCCCTTGCGACACCAACGCCAGTGCGCCAATCACGCAGAATGGCAGCAGCACCCAGAGCGAGGCGCGCACCAGGTCCACCCAAAAATTTCCGATGGTCTTCATCTCGCGCCGCGCCACACCGCGAATAAACGCAATGGCCAGCGCGATGCCGGTCGCCGCGGAAACAAAGTTGTGATACGCCAGCCCCGCCATCTGGGTGAAATAGCTCATCGTCGTCTCACCCGAGTAGGCTTGCCAGTTCGTGTTCGTCGTAAACGACGCCGCCGTATTCCACGCCAGGTTGGGCGGACTGACGGCTCCCAGCTTCTGCGGATTGAATGGCAGGTAGCCCTGCACCCGCTGGATGAGGTAGAGCAGCAGCATGGAGACAAGGCTGAACAGCAGCATGGCAACCGCATATTCGGTCCAGGCCATTTCGTGTTTCTCATCCACGCCGGTGGTGCGGTAAATCAGCTTTTCAAGCGGCCGCAACACCGGATCCAGAAATGTCTTTTCGCGGTTGAATACCCGTGCCATGAATACGCCGAGCGGCTTTGTGACGGCAAAAATCAGCAGCAGGAAAAACGCAATTTGCAACCACCCATTTATGGTCATATCAGAACTTCTCCGGACAAAGCAGCGCGTAGAGCAGGTACGCCAGCATCAGCCCAGTCACCACCAGCATGACGATCGCTTCCATGTTGATCTCCCTCACCGGATCCGCTCACAAAAGTAAACGTAGCCAATCGACAGCACGAAGAAGACAATCGTGATTAGCACGAATCCCAAATCCTGCATCCTTGCTCTCCTGACACGCAGCCATCCTTCCGTAGAACAGTGATTATCGCACCGTTCATGGAAGGTAATTGGCGATTCTACCTAGCGATAGCGATTCTTGAAACTTTCTGGACGTCTCCAGATTCAGCAGCCACACTCTTTTCCCTCGCTGCCACCTCCGAATTCTGCAACCTGCGGCAACTCCCCGGAAACCTTGCACGGATTTGCGTCGCGCAGGTCGAGCAGTGCTAGCCGGGTGGCGGCGATCATGCGGCTGCGCTCCCGCGGCGAAATTTCCGCCCACTCCGGGCTCGCGGCCGGCCCTAACCCAAAGTCAGGCGCAAGCGCCTCGCGATACCGGTGCACCAACATCGCCAATTTTTCGGGTGAAACTGTTTCGACAGACATAGCCCCCCTACGCTCCCTTGGACACAGACTGTCTCCCGGATTGAAAATATGCACTCCGCCAAGCCGCGGCGGGAATCGCCTGCGGCCTCGCTCCGGACTCAACCAGCCTGGGCCCCCGGGCCGCGCCACTTGAGGAACTGCGATGCGCAGCGATGCTTTCAGCTGCGTGCGCCGAACGCATTTTTGCGGCTCTGATGTCAGCATCAAGTGCGAAAATAAATCGCAGCATGAGCACAACGGCCGCCATGCCGATTACAAGAAATGTCCCCAGGACCAACATGCGAACCTCCAAGCTGGACGGCCCGTGCAGCCAGCCCCGTCCAGCCTTCAGTTCGATTGGATCGCATCCCGCCTAAAACACTCATAAAGAGTGTCTTAATAGTTCCTAAACGCGGTGGCAAAAGAAAGAAAGAAACCCAGAAATCAGACCGCAAGTATTCGCGGTACAACCTGGTGCCAGCGCCAGGCAAACTACTTCGACTCGCCGGGTTCAAAACGGTATCCAACCCATTTCTCGGTCACAAGATAGCGAATCGAGCCATCCTCGGGCTCCAGCTTTTTCCGCAGATGATTCATGAACACGTGCAGGTATTCCGGCTGCTGGGTGCTCATTCCGCCCCACACCGAGGCCAGCAGGGTGCGATGGGTGATCACCCTGCCGGGATTCTTAGCCAGGTAGATGAGCAGATCGAATTCCTTCGGGGTCAGACGCACCTCGCGTCCCCGCACCGTCACCAGCCTGGTCAACAGGTCGATATGAAAATCACCCGCTTCTATCTGGTTCGCATCCTCTTGCTGCGTTGGCAGCGACGCCCGGCGCAGCCCGGCGCGAACCCGCGCCACCAGTTCGTTCATGTTGAACGGTTTGGTTACGTAATCGTCGGCGCCCGAATCCAGAGCCTCGACCTTGGGCCGCTCCTCGCCGCGAACCGAAAGCACAATGATGGGTACGGTGGACTTGCTGCGGATTCTGCGGCACAGCTCCAGCCCTCCCATGTTCGGCATGGACAGATCGGTGATCACCAGGTCGGGCGTCCACTGCCGCATCACCTCGAGCGCCTCGTCGCCGTCCGCGGCGCTTCTCACGCTGTAACCGTGGCTGGAGAGTGCAGTCCGCAGCACTCTCGTAATCTGCGGCTCGTCGTCCACCACCAGGATATTGCGCTGCACGTCGCCGGTGCTCGTGGTCATTTTGGCTCCTGGGTCACAATATGCACGTCCACTGCCGGCGCGTCCCGAAGAAATTCATGGATCGCCGAAAGGTAGAGAAATCGTCTCCATCCAGTCAGCGCCGAGCGGCCAAATACAACCTGTGTAATGTGTTTTTCGTGCACGATCTTGGCCACCTCCGACGCAACCTTTTTGCCCTTGGTCTTCACGATCTGCGCCCCCAGGTTCTCGGCAAAGCGTAAATTCTCCTGCAAGGTTCGCTGGTACTCTGGTGAATCGTCCCGGCCGATGTCCACGTACACCACAAAGAATTCCGCACCCGTCTTCTGCGCCATCCGGGCCGTGCGCGCGATGAGATACTGGGCGATGGGATTGGAACTGATGCAGACGGCGATCCGCTCCGTGATGGGCGTGCGGTTCTCCATGTGCTCTTTTTCCATGTAGATCTCAAGGCTGCGATCCACAACGCTTCCAACCTGGTGCAGCGCCAGTTCGCGCAGCGCGATGAGATTTCCGGGACGGAAAAAGTTCGCGAGGGCGCGGTCGCTGCGCTCCAGCGGATAGATGTCACCGCGCCGCATGCGCGCCTGCAGGGCCTCCGGAGTCAGATCGGCAAGGACAATCTCATCCACCCGCTGCATCACCCAGTCGGGAACCGTCTCCCTCACGATGACGCCCGTAATGCGCCCCACCATCGGAGTTACGCTCTCAATGTGCTGCACGTTCATGGTCGAAATCACATCGATCTGCGCGTCCAGCAGGTCCATCACGTCTTCAAAGCGCTTGCGGTGCCGGCTGCCTTCGATGTTGGTATGAGCCAGCTCATCCACCAGGACGATTTGCGGATGCAGTTGGAGAATTGCATCCACGTCCATTTCGTCAAACGCTGTACCTTTGTAGACCAGCTGTTTTCGCGGCACTGACGGCAGTCGTCCGGCCAGCTCGGCGGTCGCCGGACGGCCGTGGCTCTCCACCACTCCAATCACGACATTTTCGCCGCGGCTGAAGCGCCGGATCCCTTCGCTCAACATGTTGTAGGTCTTGCCTACACCGGGAGCGTAGCCGAGGAAAAGCTTGAAAAGTCCTCGTTGCTTCGTTGGCGCGGTTTCTTCCAGCCACTGCTCGGGGGTCTTCGGCATTCAGGGCTTATTGTCAGGCAAGAACCAGAATTTGTCGAATACGTTACAATTCCGAGCTGTGAACAAGCTGCTGCAGATTGAAGCCTTTCGTTACGCATCTTGCTGTGCTCTGGTTGGGGTGCTGGTCACTGTCTGCCGTCTCCTGCACGCCAATGCCAGTACGGCCGGATTTGCATTCCTTCTCGCCGTGCTGGTGGTCTCCGCCTCCTGGGGACTCGGCAGCGCCATCTTTCTCTCCGTCATCGCAACCTTGGCCTACAATTTCTTTTTCCTGCCGCCCATCGGCACTTTCACGGTCGCCGACCCTCAGAATTGGATTGCGCTCTTCACCTTCCTGCTCACTGCCGTCATTGCCAGCCAGCTGGCCGACCGTGCGCGCCGGGAGGCCGACAACGCCAACAGCCGCCGCCGCGAACTGGAGCAGCTCTATGCCTTCAGCCAGCAGATGCTGACGGCTGACAACGTACTCGGTCTCATCAATACGATTCCCGACAAGATTGTGAACATCTTTGGCGTTACCTTCGCCGGAATGCTTTCCATGCACAGCAAGAAGGTGTACTACTCCGACCTGCGTGCCCAAACCCTGATTTCCAGTGAAGATCTGCTGCGCGTCAGCAGCCGCAGCGAACCGGTCACCGATCCCGCTAAGAACCTCCGCATCCGGCCTTTGCGCATCGGCCTCCGTTCCGTGGGAGCTCTCGCCGTGGTCGGCGGAGACCTTTCCACCGAGAGCATGGAGGCGATCGGCAGCCTGGTCGCCATCGCCATCGAGCGCGCCGGGGCGGTGGAAAAGCTCGCCCATTCCGAGGCCGGGCGCGAAAGTGAGCGCCTCCGTTCTATTCTTCTCGATTCCGTAACGCACGACTTCCGCACCCCGCTTACCGCCATCAAGGCCTCGGCGCAGTCGCTCCTGGGTGATGCCCAACTGGACGAACCCTCATGCCGTGAGTTGCTCACAATCATCAATGAAGAGAGCGACCGGCTGGACCGGCTGGTGGGCGAGGCCGCCCAGATGGCGCAACTCGACGCCCATGCCGTGGAGTTGCATCTGGAACCGCATCAAATCCGCGAGGCCATCGATGCCGCGCTCGAAACCAATCAGAATGCCCTTGCCAAACACGAGGTAAAGTTGAACCTGAGCGACTCCTTGCCCAAGGTAAAGATTGACCTGCGGCACACCGAGGAGATCCTTTCCCAGTTTCTCGATAACGCGGGAAAATATTCACCTCCCGGCACCACCATCACCATCACCGCAGAGGTCCAGGGAAACATGCTACTCACCAGCGTGGCGGACCAGGGACCGGGGATCGACGCCATCGACCAGAACATGGTCTTCGACAAGTTTTACCGCGGACACGACCAGCGCCTGAGCGTGCAGGGCACCGGCATGGGCCTTGCCATCGCCAAGGCGATTGTGGAAGCGCACGGCGGCACCATCTCACTGACGACCCAGCCGGGCCGGGGTTCGGTATTTTCCTTCACCCTGCCGCTGGCTCGATAAGGGAGCGGCGCGGGAACCTGCTCAGTATTCGCGTAGCTGATGCTATTAGTTTTTTCGATTAGCCATTGACACAGAAGCCCAAATGGCGGAGCATCGTAAAAACCGACCGCCCGGTCGGTTTTTCACATCATAAAGGAGCTTCCTTGGCCACTATCTTTTACGCCCACGACGCCAATCCCGACGCGCTCAAGCGCAAAACCATCGCTGTGTTCGGTTACGGCAGTCAGGGTCATGCCCAGGCGCTCAACCTGCGTGAAAGCGGTTACAACGTCATCATCGGCCTCGACCCTACGCGCGGCACCGCGCAACGCGCCCGTGAGGACGGTTTCGAGGTAATTGCACCCGCTGAAGCAGCAAAACGCGCCGATTATCTCCAGATTCTCACCCCTGACGAAACCCAGGGCGAACTCTACGCTGAATCCATTCGCCCCTACCTCACCACGGGAAAGGTGCTCGGCTTTTCCCACGGTTTCTCCGTTCACTTCAAGACCATTGAACCTCCGGCCAACGTGGACGTTGTGATGATCGCGCCCAAAAGCCCCGGTCACTTGGTGCGCCGTCAGTACACCGAAGGCCGCGGCGTTCCGGCTCTCATCGCTATCTATCAGGATGCCAGCGGGAAGGCGCAGGAGTTGGCCCTTGCCTATGCGGATGGCATCGGATCCACTCGCGCCGGGGTTCTGCAGACCACGTTCAAGGAAGAAACCGAGAGCGATCTGTTCGGCGAACAGGCCGTGCTCTGCGGCGGACTCACCTCGCTGATCAAGAAGGGTTATGACACCCTGGTCGAGGCCGGCTATCAGCCCGAAATCGCCTACTTCGAGTGTCTGCATGAGGTGAAGCTGATCGTGGACCTGATCTACGAAGGCGGCCTGGCCCGCATGCGCTACTCCATCTCCAATACCGCCGAGTACGGCGACCTGACACGCGGCGAAGCCGTGGTCGGCGACCCCACCCGCCAAGCCATGAAAAAAGTACTGGCCGACATTCAGAGCGGCGAATTCGCGCGCGAATGGATCGCCGAATACCGCAGCGGCAACAAGAAATTCAATGCCCTTCGCGAGATCGAAAAGCAGCTCCCGATTGAAGCGGTCGGCGCCAAGCTGCGCGCCATGATGGACTGGCTGCCAGACGCCACCAAGAGCAACGCCAAGAAGGTGCCCAGCACAACCAAGGCATAAGATCGCAGCCGTTCTCCTTGCCGCGCGCCGCCAACGACGCGCGGCGTTTTCTTACCCTTGTGACTCGTGCCGCGATCGCGCCGGAATGGAACCCTCCATGGATCTGAAACAGCGAAGCCGCAATATTACCGACGGCCGCGACCGCGCTCCGGCCCGCGCCATGTTCAAAGCAGCCGGTTTCAGCGACGCCGACCTGGCCAGGCCCCTCATTGGAGTCGCCAATACATGGATTGAAACCATGCCTTGCAACTCCCATCTGCGTGAGCTCGGCGCCAAGGTGAAGCAAGGCATCCGCCTTGCCGGCGGCACGCCCATGGAATTCAACACCATTGCCATCAGCGACGGCGAAACCATGGGCACGGAAGGCATGCGCGCCTCGCTGGTCAGCCGCGAAGTCATTGCCGACTCCATCGAACTGGTCTGCCGTGGCCAGCTCTTTGACGCCGTCGTCTGCGTTGTCGGTTGCGATAAAACCATCCCGGCCGCTGCCATGGCACTGGCCCGCCTCAACATTCCCGGCCTCATCCTTTACGGCGGCACCATCGCCGCCGGCAGATACAAAGGCAAAGACGTTACCATTCAGGATGTCTTCGAAGCCGTGGGCGCCAATGCCGCCGGCAAGATCGGCGACGACGAGCTGAAGGCGCTGGAAAACGTCGCCTGCCCGGGAGCAGGAGCCTGCGGCGGCCAGTACACGGCCAACACCATGTCCACCGTCATGGAGTTGATCGGCCTGTCGCCGATGGGATTCAACAGCGTTCCCGCACTCTCTCCGGAGAAAGACAAGGTGGCCCTCGAGTGCGGCGAAGTGGTGATGAACCTGCTTCGCGCCGACCTTCGGCCGCTTGATATCCTGACCCTCCACGCGTTTGAGAATGCCATCGCATCGGTGGCCGCCACCAGCGGTTCCACCAACGCCGTGCTGCACCTACTGGCCATCGCGCGTGAGGCCGGTGTTGCGCTCGACATCGACGACTTCCAAACGGTTAGCGAGCGCACTCCGATCCTCGCCGACCTCAAGCCTTCCGGACGCTTTGTGGCCGCCGATGTGCACGCCGCCGGTGGCATCCGCCTGCTTGCCAGCCGCCTGCTCGCGCTCGGCCTGCTGCATGGCGACGCCATCACCGTCTCCGGCAAAACCATTGCCGCAGAAGCCGCCAGTGCGCAGGAAACGCCCGGCCAGGAGGTGATCGTCCCCTCCGGCCAGCCGCTCAAGAAGACGGGCGGCCTGGTTATTCTGCGCGGCAATATCGCACCCGAAGGCTGTGTCGCCAAGATCAGCGGCCACGAGCGCCTCAGCCAAACCGGCCCGGCGCGCGTCTTTGAGAGTGAAGAGGAAGCCATGAACGCCGTCACCAGCAAGACCATCCGCGGCGGCGATGTGGTGGTCATCCGCAATGAAGGTCCCAAGGGCGGTCCCGGCATGCGCGAGATGCTCAGCGTCACCGCGGCCCTGGTCGGCGAAGGGCTCGGCGGCAGCGTGGCGCTCATCACCGACGGACGATTCAGCGGTGCAACCCGCGGCCTCATGATCGGCCATGTCTCGCCGGAAGCCGCGCTTGGCGGCCCCATTGCCGCGATCCGCGACGGCGATATCATCCACATTGATGTCGGCACCCGCAAAATCGAGCTCGACATCGATCCCGCAACCCTCGAGCAGCGTCTCCGCCAGGTTGTGCCGCGCCCGCCTGTCTACCTCAGCGGGGTGTATGCAAAGTACACCGCCCTGGTGGCCTCGGCGTCGCAAGGCGCCATCACCAATCCCGGCGCGGTGGCCATGCGCAAATCGAAGTAAGTGGTTCCTCACTGCGTGGACGCCCGACCCCGGTGCCCGCGTCTGCGTTTGCCGTGAATCTCCCTGCAGGCGCCGCGGCCGTTCGCGCCAAACATTGTTGGCCCTGGCTGCGTTTTTGGCCGATAATGTTCCGTAGCTTCCACTTCTTACCGTAGGAACACCATTCATGACTCAAATTCAACAAGAAGACTTGATCCAGAGCGTCGCCGACGCATTGCAATTCATCTCCTACTATCATCCAGTCGATTTCATCCGCAGCCTCACTGCCGCCTACGAACGCGAGCAGGCTCCTGCCGCCAAGGACGCCATCGCGCAGTTGCTGATTAATTCGCGCATGTGCGCCGAAGGTCATCGCCCCATCTGCCAGGACACCGGCATCGTCACCGTGTTCCTCAAGATTGGAATGGATGTTCACATCAACGGCGCCTTGTCCCTGGACGAAATGATCAACGAAGGCGTCCGCCGCGCTTACCTGCTGCCGGAGAACAAGCTGCGCGCCTCGGTGCTGGCCGATCCGGCGGGCGCACGCAAGAACACGCGTGATAACACCCCGGCCGTGGTCAACGTATCCATCGTTCCTGGCGACAAGCTCGATGTAATTGTGGCCGCCAAGGGCGGCGGCTCGGAAGCCAAGTCCAAGTTCGCCATGCTCAATCCATCCGACTCTATCGTCGAGTGGGTGCTCAAGACCGTGCCCACCATGGGCGCCGGCTGGTGCCCTCCCGGAATCATTGCCCTCGGCATCGGGGGCACCGCGGAAAAAGCAATGTTGATCGCCAAGGAAGCCCTGATGGAGCCCATCGACATTCAGGACTTGAAGGCGCGCGGCGCCAGCAATCGCCCCGAGGAACTCCGCCTCGAACTCTATGACAAGATCAATGCCCTCGGCATCGGAGCGCAGGGTCTCGGCGGCCTCACCACGGTGCTCGACGTCAAGGTGAAGGACTGTCCTACCCACGCCGCCAATCTGCCAGTGGCCATGATTCCCAACTGCGCTGCCACCCGGCACGCGCACTTCACCCTCGACGGCTCCGGCGCGGTCTCGCTCCAGCCTCCGTCACTCAAAGACTGGCCTGAGCTTACCTACAACCCTGCCGGAGCGCGCCGCGTCAATCTTGACACGGTGACCCGCGAGGACGTGTTGTCGTGGAAGACCGGCGAGGTCATTCTGCTCAGCGGGAAGCTGTTGACCGGCCGCGACGCCGCGCACATGCGCATGATCGCCATGCTGAATCGTGGCGAGAAGCTTCCCGTCGACTTCACCAATCGCTTCATCTACTACGTTGGCCCGGTCGATCCGGTGCGCGGCGAAGCCGTCGGACCGGCCGGCCCCACCACTTCCACGCGCATGGATAAATTCACCCGCCAGATGCTCGAGCAGACAGGATTGCTCGGCATGGTCGGCAAGGCCGAACGCGGTCCCGCCGCCATCCAGGCGATCAAGGACAACCAGGCCGTCTACCTGATGGCCGTCGGCGGGGCAGCCTACCTGGTGTCCAAGGCGATCAAGAAGTCCAGGGTACTGGCGTTTGCCGATCTCGGCATGGAGGCGATCTATGAGTTCGAGGTCGAAGACATGCCGGTGACTGTCGCCGTCGATTGCAACGGAAACGCCGTGCATGAGACGGGCCCGCGCGAGTGGAAGCAACGTATCGCCGCCCTGCAGGTTCTGAGCTAGTCCCGGAAAAGTGGCGAAGCCCTTCGGCTCCGCCACTTTCCTTTACGCCTTATTTCCTGGTAGCCGAGCCTTCGGGACTGTTCCCGGCCTCGCCGTTGCTTCCGGATTTGTCAGGCTCTTCCAAAGCATTTTCCGTAGACGTCTTGTCGAGGTATTGCACAATCAGGGAGATTCTCCGATTCGCAGGATCGTCCGGGCTCAGACCGGAGCGCGGGCGTTGATCGGCAAATCCCCTCACCTGTGAAACCTGGTTCGCCTGCAGTCCCGAGCTCTGCATGATCCTGCGCGCCGCGTTCGCGCGGTCCACCGAAAGCTCCCAGTTGCTGTAGCCGCTCAGCCCGCCCGAGTACGGTTTCGAGTCCGTGTGCCCCTCGATGGAAACAAAGTTGGGAAGTCTGCCAACCTCCTGGGCCAGCGCAACCAGCAACTCCTTGCCGCTGGCGCTGGGCACGGCGCTGCCCAACTCGAAAAACGTACCCTTGGCGTCCTCCGTCAACTCGATTCGCAGACCCTCCGTGGTGATCGTCATGTCGATGTGCTCTCTTATTTTCTCAAAATCGGGCAACGCCTTGATTTGCTTCTGCAGGGCGTCCTTGATCTTCTTCATATCCTCTTTGCGGATATCAAGGTTTTGCCCCGAGCCCCGCATCGCGTTCCCGACTTTCTTGGAATTACCCGACGGATCCTTGAAGTATCCTCCCACGGCTTCCTGCACCTGCTTGCTGGAGTTCAGCAGCCACAGCACGATGAACAAGGCCATCATCGCCGTCACAAAGTCGGCGTACGCCACCTTCCAGGCACCGCCATTATGGCCGCCGTGGCTGGACATTTTCTTGATGATGATGGGGCCGTTCGGCATTTATGATCCCCCGGCGGCTGGGGTGGCTGTGCCGCCTCCCTTGCAGGACTTTTCCATATCGTTGAAGTTTGGCCGCACGTGCCCCGGAATCGCCCGCCGTCCGAACTCCAGCGCCTGGATCGGCGCGGCACCTTTGATGAAAGAGATCAGCACCACCCGGATTACGTAAATGTAGGCATGTTCTTCCTCGGCCTGCTTCGCCATGCTCGACGCCACCGGCCCCACCAGCCCATAACAAAGCAGAATGCCCAGAAACGTCCCCACCAGGGCCGACGCCACCTTGTGCCCAATCTCTTCCGGCGGGCCGCCCAGTGCGCCCATCGTGATCACCACTCCCAGCACTGCGGCCACAATGCCCAGTCCGGGCAGCGAATCCGCAACCGTACTCAGGGCGGCAATCGGCGTGTTCACATCGCGGTGGGAAACCTCCATGTCGAGGTCCATCATCTGGTCGAGATCGAACGGGTCGATGCCTCCCGTGACCGCCATGCGAAGCGTGTCGCAAACAAAGTCCCGGGTGTGATGGTCTTTCAGAAATTTCGGATACTTGGTAAATACCGGGCTCTTGTCCGGCTCTTCGATATCGGACTCAATGGCCAGCAATCCGTCCTTTCTCGCCTTGTTCAAGAGTTCGTAGCACATCTTTAGCGTTTCCAGGTAAAACGCCTTGGTAAAGTGCGAACCCTTCAGGCTGCCAATCACTCCGGCAACGATCTTCTTGACCACTTGCAGAGGATTGGCAATCAGCAATGTGCCCAGTGCCGCTCCTCCGATGATGATCAGCTCCGCCGGTTGCATGAGAACCTTCAGGTTCCCGTGCTCCATCAGATACCCAGCGACAATCGAGCCGAACACCACCACAATGCCAATGATGACGAACATCGTTTCACTCTTTCCTGTCCGTGCTGGTCTTCAATTCCTGCTCCAATCCTTCAATCAGCGCATCCACGGTCTGCGATGGGTCCAGATGGCGCGCCGCCGTGCGCATCCCCACCACCAGCCGGTCTCCCCACCACTTCACGGCGCACAACGAACCCACGTCCTCCAGTTGCGATTGCAAGGCGGCAAGCGTCGCGCCATCGCACTCCGGAACTACTACCACCAGCCTCCAATCGTTCCAGCAGCCTATGTAATGGCGCGGCGGCAACAACCCGGCAACCGTCTTGGCCAGTACGCGCAGCGCCTGGTGCAGCATGGCTGCGCCGCCGTGCTGCTGGATCGCGTTATGTTCTGACATTTCAATCAGCAGCAGCGCCGACGTGGACGCCGAGCGCGACCGTAGCATGGTTTGCAAGTGCTCTCTGGCTTCCTCCACCGCAGGCAGTCCTGTCGCCATTTCGAACTCGCGGTCCGAGTGTCCGACCCAGCTCGTAACTTCCTGTTTACCCTGCCAGGGAACGAGGATCTCGCCCACGCCCCGGATCTCTCCCGCTGCATCGCGCACCGGAAATGCAAAAATGTGGACCGGCGTCAGGTGCCCGTCCTTGTGGCGCAGGAACAGTTCGGCCGTCACCGCCCGGCCGTCGCGCATCACCGCGTTGACCGGACTCGGCGCACCGGCTACGGCGTTGCCTCCGCCACCATGGCGCAGCAGGTCTCCGCGATACGTTCGCCCCAGAACTTCAGGCGCCAGGTACCCGGTGATTGCTTCCGCCGCCCCGTTCCAGTAGATAATCTTGCCTTGAACATCCACCAGGCAGACACCCAGCGGCATGGCGTCGCTGAAACTTCGGAATAACTGGCCGTCAATCTCCGGCATCCGGATTGCTCCTGTTCAATCCATCGGCATCTTCTCCAGCGCACTTGAGCGCAGCCTCCAGCGCGACCCAGGCAGGGCGCACCTGGCCGTCCGCCGCTCTCGCGCCAGCAGACCAGAAATCATCCTGCCCCGGTTGGATTTCCACGCCCCCGAGGCAATCCTCGTGCCGCGGTTGGCGACACTGACGCAAATCTTCTCTTCCACCCGGCGGGGTTTTACGCTATCGTGTCCGGTGCAGCGCGCTGTTTCCCGTCGCGGTAAGAATCTTGCCGGCGCTGTACATTTCCGGAAAGTTCAGCGCGTATGAGAGTTCCTAGAAGAAAGCAGACGCAGCTAAAGATTGCCCCGAGACCGCGTGCGCTGGGCGATAAGTACCAGCGCATTCTCGATGCGGCCGTCTCTGTCTTCGCCGAAAAAGGATTCCATGCGGCGCGTGTTTCCGATGTGGCCAACCGCGCCGCGGTTGCCGATGGCACCATCTATCTCTATTTCCGGAATAAGGAAGAGCTGCTGATGACCGCCATTCACGCGGCCTTCGACGCGTTCATGAGCCGTGCCCGCGGCGAGCTGGATACCATCGCCTCACCTTCCGGAAAACTTCGCCGCCTAGCGCATCTTCACCTGGAAGCCCTTGGCTCCAATCACGACCTGGCCGTGGTCCTGCAAATGGAGTTGCGCCAAAGCGCCCGTTTTCTCGCACCGTTTTCTCATCAGCACATGGTTGAATACTTCGGCTTGGTCCGCGCCGCCATTCGTGATGGCCAGGCCCAGGGAATTTTCCGTCCCGAGCTGCGCGAGAAAATCGCAGCAAACTGTTTCTTCGGAGCTCTCGATGAGATGGTCACCTCCTGGGTGTTGGACGAAACTCACTATCAGTTGTCGGAAGTAGCCGATGCCGTCGCCGACATCATCTTATTGGGGCTGGAAAAGTGAATTCGCCGGACGTCGCAGTGGAGGCGACCGAGTATGAGCGCGAAGCCCAAACCACATACGTTAGCTGACATTTTCTTCGAGATCGTGGACCGCAATCAGTCTCGCGTCATGCTCTACGAGCGCGATTCCCAGTGGCATCCCATCTCTTCCTCCGGCCTCTACAGCCGGGTCATGGGAGTCGTCCAGGAGCTTCGCCGCCGCGGTGTCGGCCACGGCGATCGCGTCGCCATTCTCGCCGAGAACCGCCCTGAGTGGACCATTGCCGACTTTGCCATCCTGCTTGCCGGCGCCGCCACCGTGCCCGTTTACGCCACCCTCACGGCCAACCAGATCTCTTTCCTGCTGCGCCACTCCGGCGCCAGAATCGCCTTTGTCTCTACTGCCGCACAGCTGGAGAAGCTGCGCTCCATTCAGGCGGAGACATCTGTGGAAACCTTCATCCTCATGGACGAGCCCGCCCCGGAAGCAGGCGTACTTTCCATGCCTTCTCTTATGGCCGCCGGGCCCGAGGCGCGCGTACCGGAGCTCGATGCCCTGGCCAGCTCCATTACGCCGGATGACCTGGCCACGCTCATCTATACCAGTGGAACCACCGGCGTCCCCAAGGGCGCCATGCTCACCCATGGCAACATCGCCTCCAATCTCTCGCTCTCCCTGGATGAGTTCGATCTCCAGACTGACAGCGATCTCGCCGTCAGCTTTCTGCCGCTCTCGCACATCACCGCGCGCCACGTCGATTTCGCCGAGCTCTATCGCGGTGTCACCATCGCTTACTGTCCTTTCATCGAAGAGATGCCACGAGTCCTGCGCCAGCTCCATCCCACCTTCTTCGTCGCGGTTCCCAGGGTGTACGAAAAAATCTACAACCAGGTGCAGCGCGGAGTTGCTTCCGGGTTCAAGAAGACGGTCTACCGCTGGGCAATTTCCGTGGGCCGGGCCCATCTCGATCAGGTGCTTGCCGGAAAGCGGCCTTCCTCGCTCACCTGGAAGCTGGCCAACCGGCTTGTATTCTCCAAAGTGCTGGAAGCCATGGGCGGCAAGGTTCGCATCTTTGTCTCCGGCGGCGCTCCTCTGGGAAAAGAACTCGCCACATGGTATGCCGAGATCGGCCTGCTCGTGCATGAAGGGTACGGACTTACCGAGACTTCTCCGGTCATCGCTGTCAACTCGCCGCGCGCCTGTAAACTGGGCACCGTCGGCCGCCCGCTCAGGAACGTCGAGGTGCGCATCGCCGAAGACGGCGAGTTGCTGGTCCGCGCTCCCAGCGTCTTCAAAGGCTATTGGAATATGCCCGAGGAGAGCGTTGCCGCCTTTGACGGCGACTGGTTCAGAACCGGAGATATCGCCAGCCTCGACGCCGATGGCTTCCTCTCCATCACCGACCGCAAGAAGGATCTCATCAAGACCTCGGGCGGAAAGTTCATCGCGCCGCAGCCCATCGAAAACTCTTTGAAAGCCAATCGCTTCATTGCCGAAGCAGCCATCCTCGGCGACCGCCGCCGCTTCCCAGCCGTCGTCATTGTCCCGGCATTCGCTGCTTTGGAGGAATGGGCCGCGCAAAATGAAATCTGCTTCCAATCGCGCCACGAGCTGGTCGGACATCCCTCGGTCAAATCGCTCTATGAGGGCATCGTCGCACAGGTCAATCACAACCTCGCCCGCTTCGAGCGCCTCAAGAAAATTCTGCTCATCCCGGAAGAGCTCAGTATCGAAGACGGAACCCTCACGCCCACTCTTAAACTGCGCCGCCGCAATGTAGAGGCTCGCTACAAGGAGCAGATCGAAAAGCTTTACGCCGATCCCGCCCCGGCTGACAGCGCCTGAACCACTCGGCTTTGAGACCGTGCGCGCCCATCCGCAACCCGTCCAGTCTGGGCCTGGGCTCGCCGCAATCCGCGCGACTGCAAGAGCCGAGGCTCCGCACAACCTTGGCGCCGTCAAGTTCTTCGCCGCTCGGCGCCGCGCAACAGGATTTACAATACCTACATGGACTCGCTTGTCATTTTCGGAAAACCGTTCCAATCCCGTCTCATCGTCGGGACCGGAAAATACAAGGATGGCGCCCAGACTGCCGTTTCCCTTTCTGCCATGAAGCACGCCGTCACCGCCGGACGCCAGGGATTCCTCGCCGGACGCATGCCATGCAACCTCTATGCCGCCGCCAGTTCGCCATTGGAAGGAATCTCCCGCTAGTGGCCTCGGCAGTCACCGCGGCGGCCACAACCGGTGTCAAACCCGCTGCGCCGCTTCCCTCGCCCAACCAGCGCCCGGCATGGCTGCCCAGTTTCGTACCCGCATTCGACGGACTGCGCGGCGTCGCCATCCTCGCCGTCGTTCTCTATCACTGTGAACCTCGCCTGCGTGGAACGTTTCTGGAGGCAATCATCGTCTGGGGATGGAGCGGCGTCAGTCTCTTTTTCGTGCTGTCCGGATTCCTCATCACCGGCATCATCCTCGACGATGGCGCCACCTCGGGCTTCTATGCCAATTTCTACGCCCGCCGATGTCTGCGTATCTGGCCGGTCTATTGGCTGCTGCTGTTTCTCTTCTATTTCTTTTTTCCACTGATCTTTAGCGGCTACCGCTGGATGCTGCACGACGTCGCCGCCGCACCCTGGCTATTTCTCCTGCTCTTTGTCCAGAACCTCTGGCCCATATCCTTACCAGGAAGCATCGGCCCAACCTGGAGCCTCGCCATCGAGCAACAGTTTTATCTTTTCTGGACTCCGATCGCGCGCAGTGTTCCGCGCCGCTGGCTGCTGCTGGCCTCGGCCGTCATGCTGGCCATCTCGCCGCTGGTGCGCTTTTTCTGCGGGGTTCGCTTAACCCCCACCCACACCATTACCCATCTTGACGGCCTCGCCGTCGGCTCGATGCTTGCCATTGCCCTGCGTATGCTGGATTGGAGTCCCGCGGTCTGGAAGTGGATTGCCCGCGCCGCGCTCGGGGTAGGAGCCGCCGGCGTCGTCCTCATGCTCCATCGCGGTTCGGCGTGGACTGACACCCTGCTGGCCATTGGCTTTGGCGGAATGCTGCTGGCTGCCCTGATTGGCCAGTCAACTCCTCGCCCCACCCTCTACTGCCGCGCCCTCACCCTCCGTCCGCTCCTGTTCGTCGGAAAGATCAGCTATGGACTTTACGTCATCCACATCCTCGTCTTTTCCGAGCTTGGCGGCTACGTGGACAAGCACCTGGAGCGCTTCGGAATCCCCGGCAATCTGGCCATCGTTGCCATTCGCCTGGCAGCCTCCATCGGTTTTGCCGCGCTCATGTGGTATTGCTTCGAGAAACCCATCCTCGGCCTCAAGCGTTACTTTAATTTTCGCTCGTCTTCCGCTCATTAAAAAGCCACTGGAGTTTCCAGTGGCTCGTCTTTTTGCCTTGCTCCGGTGCGCTACCTTCGCGCTGACTCGGTCTGCGCGGGCGGCGGCGTGGCAACGGGTCCGCGCTGTTCCGGCAAAAGATAGATCACCTCGCCTGGCTTGGCATAGCGCAACTGCTCGCGAGCTTCCTTTTCAATCGCCTTCGGATCGCTTTTCAGAGCTTTGATTTCCGCATCCAGCCGCTTATTTTCCTCGTCCATGCGCTTCAAGTCCTCTTGCAGCGCCCGGTACTCCGCCTTTTTTGCCCGATAGGTAAGCCAGCCATTATTTCCCTGCATGACGTGGGCGCAAATGAATACCGCGATCAATCCCAGCGCGGCGCTGGCCAGCAGCCTGCGCCACGCCACCAATTTCTGCACGAAATCTCGCGCCCGGGTCACTGAATCCTCAATTCCTTTCCTGTCCCCAACTTATTCATTCGCCCACTGCTTGGCCGCAACACTCAACTTCGCCAACTCCTCGGGCTTCCGGGCTTCCGTGTACACCCGCACGACCGGCTCCGTGCCGCTCACCCGGTAGCATACCCACGAGCCGTCGTCGAGCACCAGCTTCAGTCCGTCGGTCCGCACAATCCGTGAAACCTTGCGCCCGGCAAATTCCGCCGGATTTGTTCCCAACTTCGTAGTGAACTTCGATTTGCCTTCCTCCGTCAAGCGGAAGTTTTGTCTTTCCGGATAATACGAACCAACCTTGCCAAATAACTCTTGTAATTGCGTGCCCAGGCTCTTGCCCCGCTTGGCCACCATCTCGCACAGCAGCAATCCAGCCAGCACTCCATCCTTCTCCGGCACGTGATGGCGGATCGTCAACCCCGCACTCTCTTCGCCTCCAATGGCGATCTTGTCCTGTTTGATCAGCTCGCCAATGTACTTGAAGCCCACCGGCGTTTCGTACAGCTCGATTTTATGATGCTCGGCAACCGCGTTGATCAGGTTCGTGGTCGCCACGCTCTTTGCCACTCCGTTGCGCCAGCCGCGGGTCTCCACCAGGTAGTCGAACAGCAGCGCAATCACGTAGTTCGGCGAGATGTAGGTTCCGTCCCCGTCCACAATGCCAAAGCGGTCCGCGTCGCCGTCACAGGCAATGCCGATCTTTGCTCCCGTCTCCTTCATCTTGTGGCGCAGATCGTCGAGCAGCTTTCCATCCGGCTCCGGCGCGTGTCCGCCGAAGAGCACGTCGCGGGTGTCGTGCACCACCGCGCACTCAATTCCCTCTTCCTTGAGCACCGCGTCGCTGTAGCCGCGCGATGCACCCCACATCGGATCGAATGCAACCTTCAACCCGCGCTCGCGGATCGCCTTGAAGTCCACCAATTCCCTGATCCGCACCAGGTAGTGCGACTTCACCTCAATGCTCTTTCGTTGCGCCTTTTTCGCTCCCGCCGGAGCCGCTCCGCCGTCCTCGTCCGCCTGCACCACCGCGGCCTCAATCTGGCTGGTGAACTCAGGCAGCGCCGGCGCGCCATCCGGAGTAGAAAATTTGATTCCGTTGTACTCCGCCGGATTGTGCGACGCGGTAAAGTTGATCGCGCCATCGGCTTTCTGCCGCATCACATCCCAGGCAATCGCCGGCGTCGGCGCCGGCTCGCCAATCACCAGCGGAGTGATCCCATAGTTCTCCAGAATCTTCGCCGCAATTTCCACGAACCTCTCGCCCATAAATCGGGGATCGCGTCCCACAACCAACTTCAGATCGCCGTTGTGGGTTCCTGCCACATACCGCGCAATGCCCGTGACTGCGCGCTTCACGTTGGCCACGGTAAATTCATCGGCCACAACTGCCCGCCAGCCAGAGGTTCCAAATTTGATCTGTGTCGCCATCGCTGCTCTATCTCCCGCAGATTACAAAAAGCTTCATCCGTCCTGCCGCCCCCGGCAACCTCAGCCGGGCGTTCTGCATCGGTCCGGTGACTCGCACAGATTCTACCAGCGCGAGGCGGCATCCGGCTGGTTTTGTAACGCCATCAAATTACACTTGCCCCGGCGCTCTGCCTCGGATACCTTAATCCCTGCTCGTCACGGGGCACATCCGATGACTGATAAACGCCTGATGCTGACCACGGCTTCCTCCCGCGTTGAAGCCCATGCCATTGCCGCCGAACTGGTCTCCCGCCGCCTGGCCGCCTGCGTCAACATCCTCGGCCCCGTCGCATCCGTCTATCAATGGCAGGGCGAGGTTGAACATTCCGACGAGTTTCTCCTCTTCATCAAATCCACTGAAGCCCAATTCACGGCAATTCAGAACGCAATTATCGAGTTGCACAGCTATCAGGTGCCGGAGCTGATCTCCGTCGCTATCGAGTCTGGCCTCGAATCCTATCTCGACTGGATCGCCGCCTCCGTTCGCAAGTAAAACACTTCTAATTTGAGCCCGGCTCTTTTCCTGCCGTTATCCCTGGCTGGAGCGTGCTGCCATGCTCATGCAGTGGAATGAATCGTGTACCCTTGGAATTCCCGCCATCGACGAGCAACATCGGGAACTTTACACAATGCTGAACGATCTCAGCCTGGCAATGGAAAACAGACAGGGAAAAACTATCGCAGCCCGTGTCATGAATCGTCTCTTTCCCTTCCTCCGCGAGCACTTCGCCGAGGAAGAAAGAAGTTTGCGCCAAATCCACTCCCCCTCCTATCGCCAGTGCTGCAGCAGGCACGCCCAACAACTCGCGATGATCCAATCCTTCCTCAAGGGAAGGAGCGCAAAGGATCCCTCAACGGTGATCGACCTGCTCTACTTTCTCGATTCCCTGCTCGCCGGACACGTCGACGCAGACCGGCGGGCGCTGGGGCTGGAGCAACCGCTCATCCAATGAGGGAACTCCTCGCTCTCACCGTCAGCCGCACGTAGTCCAGCACATAGGCTCCTTCTTCGAGCCACGTCCGGCGTGAGATCTCCTCCAGAAACTCCCGCCGCAGCGGCTCCGGAAGTTCCGCCATCGCCTGCCGCAAAACTACCGTACGCAGAAACGCCTGGTAGCGTTCCTTGTGCTCAAAGCCTGGTGCCACGGTGTGCAGCTTTGCCTCGCTTACCCGGAAACCCGCTGTCTCCATGCGCTCCCGCGTGCTCGCCACATCTTCAAAATGTGGTCCATCTTCGACGCTGCGCAACCGCTCCCGGAATCTCTCGCCAGCCGCCACCGCGTGCGCCCGCTGATAGGTTCTGGCCAGATTGCCCACTCCGCCGAACTGCGCCACCAGCCAGCCTCCCGGCCGTAGCGCTCCATGCAGCGCCCGGAACATTGCCCGGTGATCCGGCACCCAGTGAAATACCGCGTTGCTGAAAATTCCATCCACCTTTTGCGCCAGTGCAAACTCCTGCAAGCTGGCGTGCACCAACTCGACTCGCCCGCCAAACTTTGCCAGCCGTTGCCATGCCTGCTCCAGCATCTTCGGAGAGGAATCCAGCGCCACCACCCGGCCCGCTGGAAGCCGGTCGAGCAGCGCTTCGGTCAGCCGTCCGCTACCGCACCCGGCGTCCAGCACCCGCTCATCGCCCCTCAGTTCCAGCGTCCCCAGTACGGCCATTCCCCACTCGAACATCGGTTCGGAGAGGTCGTCGTAGGCCACCGCGTTCCAGTCCCGCTCGCTCAATTCGTCCACCTTTCCGCCCCCGTTGAAAAAACCGGGCAGCAAATGCCCGGCCCGCCGCGATCCTGCAATCCCGCTAAATCGCTCCTAGCGCCTGTTCAAGGTCCGCCAGAATGTCGTCCACGTCTTCAATGCCAACCGAGATGCGCACCATCCCATCCGTCAGCCCGATCTTGGCCCGTCCCGCCTCGCCCAGCGCCGCGTGCGTCATCGTCGCCGGATGCGAAATCAGCGTCTCCACTCCGCCCAGCGACTCGCCCAGCAGGCACACCTTCACCTGCTTCAGCAACTTCTTCGCGTTCTCCAGCGACCCGGTGTCAAACGTGATCATCGACCCGAAGCCCTTCATCTGCCGTTTCGCCAGCTCATGTTGCGGATGCTCCGTCAGCCCGGGATAGAGCACCCTTTTCACCCTCGCATGCTGGCGCAGGAACTCGGCCACCACGCGGCCGTTCACGTCGTGCTGCTTCATCCGCACTGCCAGGGTTTTCACCCCGCGCAGAATCAGCCAGCTCTCAAACGGCGACAGGATCGCCCCGGAAGCCTTCTGCAGAAACGCCAGCTCGGCGGCCTGCTCCGCTGTCGAGCACACGATCACCCCGCCCAACCCATCGCTGTGTCCGTTCAAAAATTTCGTCGTCGAGTGCAGTACCATGTCCGCGCCCAGTTCCAGTGGCCGCTGGAAATAAGGCGACATGAACGTGTTATCCACAATCACCCCGGCTCCCGCGCGGTGCGCCACGGCGCTGACCGCGGCAATGTCGGTCAGCGCCATCAGCGGATTGGTCGGCGTCTCCAGGAAAACGTATCGCGTCTTGCCGGTGATGGCCGCCGCCACGTTTTCTGCATTCGTCGTATCGACATAGGTGAATGTAAGACCGAACTTTGTCATCACCTGGTTGAACAATCGCGGCGTCCCGCCATACAGATTGTCTCCGGCCACCACGTTGTCGCCGGCCTTCAACATCTGGCAGAAGGCGGTCGCCGCCGCCATCCCGCTGGCAAATACCCGCGCCGCCACGCCGCCTTCCAGCGATGCCAGGTTCGTCTCCAGCCGGTCCCGCGTGGGATTGGAAACCCGCGAGTATTCATATCCCAGCCGTGGCTTGCCTAGCTCGTCCTGCTGGTAGGTCGACGTGGCATAAATCGGCACCGCGACGGCTCCGGTCAGCGCCTCTGGTTCCTGGCCGTCGTGAATCGCGCGGGTTGCAAATCCCTTGTGCTCGGTCGTCATCCTCGCCTCTGCTTTGAAACTTCCTCCGGCTTTGCCTCCGCCGCGCCCGGGTAGTTGAAAATGTCTTTCGAGAGATACCGCTCCGCTGAATCCGGAATCAGCGTAACCACCAGCTTTCCCTTGCCCAGCCGCTTCGCCAGTGCGATCGCCCCGCAGACATTGGCTCCGGCGCTGGACCCTCCGAGCACGCCTTCTTCCACTGCCAGCCGCTTCACCATGGCAAACGCTTCCACGTCCGGAACAATCAGCGTCTCATCGCACACCGACGGGTCAAAGGTCTCCGGAATAAAGCTCGATCCGATTCCCTCCACGTCGTGCGCCCCCGGGGCCTGCCCGCTGTACACCGAGTTCTGGGTGTCGCTCACCGCCGCCAGAACCTTGGCGTTCTGCTCTTTCAGGTAGCGCGCCACCCCGGTAAATGTTCCGCCCGTTCCCGCACCGCAAATGAACGCATCCACGCGTCCCGCCGTCTGCTCCCATATCTCGCGCCCGGTCGTGTCGTGGTGAATCTGCGGATTTCCCGGATTGGAAAACTGCGCCGCAAACCAGAAGTGCTCGTTTTCTTCCACCAGTTGCCCGGCCCGCCTGATCGCGCCTTCCATCCCCTCTTCCGTCGGAGTCCGGTACACCTTGGCGCCGAAGCACTCCATCAGCATCACCTTTTCCCTGGAGAACTTTTCCGGCACATAAAAAACAACTTTGTATCCCTTCTGTACTCCCACCAGGGCCAGCCCCACGCCGGTGTTACCCGCCGTCGCCTCCACAATCGTATCTCCCGGATGCAGCACACCGTCTCGCTCCGCCTGCTCAATCATCCCCAGCGCGGCGCGATCCTTGATGCTGAAGCCCGGATTGAAGGCCTCCAGCTTCACCCAGATCTCAGCAGCGCCCACCGGCACAACTCTTTTCAGCCGCACCATCGGCGTCGATCCAATCAACTCCAGGACGCTATCCACCACCCGCATCGAGCTTTTCATCTGCAAGATTCCCGTCGGCATCGATCTTATTTGCGAACTTTCAGGCTACGGCTTCCCTCGATTGCCGGTCAACCCCACCTCCACGCCACAAGAAAAAGGCTCCGGGCCGCCGCCCGAGCCTTCCCCTGTCCTGCCCGCTCTTTCTTAATCCGCAATCGGTTCCTGTCCGTTTCCCCTGGCCTAGTCGCCCGACGGAGACGCTTTCCCATTACTCGCGTAATAGCCGCTGCGAGTCCGCACCGTCAGCCCCTTGTAACCGCTGGCCGACGCCTTCACCTGCACCTGCCGGTAGCCACCCTCAACCTTGGCCGTCGAAGGCTTGTACCCAATCGCGTATTGATTGCGGATGTCGTGCGCAATCTGCTGTGAGATGGCTTCCACGGCGTCCACGTTGGCGGGGAAATAGGCTACTCCGCCGGTTTGCTCCGCCAGCTTTCGCAGCGCCCGCCGGGCTTTCCGTTCGCGCTCCTCGCCCAGCAGTCCAATCGCATAGACCGTCGGCCCTCCATTCACGGCGATCGCCCGGACCGCCTCGGTCAGGGTCAGGCGGCTGGCCGTATCCTCGCCGTCGGTCACCACCAGGAGAATCTTCCTCTGCAGCTTGGCGTTCTTCATCAGGTGGTCGCTGCTGGCCACCACGGCATCGTACAGGGCCGTCCCGCCGCGCGCTTCAATCCGCTCCAGCGCGTCGCGCAGCAAGCTCACATTCCCCGTGTAATCCTGGTCCAGGTAAAAATCGTTATTGAAATTGACCACAAACACCTGGTCTTGAGGATTGCTGGCACGCACCAGGTTCAGTGCCGCCGCGTTCACGCTCGGGCGCTTCGAACGCATCGAGCCCGAGTTGTCGATGACGATCCCCAGCGCCACCGGGATATCCTCCCGGCGAAACGAGTTAATGCTCTGTGGGCGGCCATCCTCAAAAACCTCGAACGCACTCCGTTCCAGGTTGGTCACCGGCCGCTGGTGCTCGTCTACCACCGTCGCCTGCAAGATCACTTCCTGCACGTCGGCCCGGAAGACGAATGTCCCGCTGCCGTTGATTTCCCGCTGCTGTTCCTTAGCGGGAAGGCTCACCGTGTCGCCTGGCTGGTTGGCTGGAGGCGCCTGTGGCCGGGCATCCGGTGTAACCACCGGAGCCGGCGTAGTAGCCTGCTTCTGCGGGCTCGAACCATCAGGAGGAGCCAGGGAATCGTCTTTTTGTGACTGGGCTTCGCCCTGCTGGCCCGCCTGCCCACTGGGCGCGCCCGGTATCTGCGCAACCGCTGCCCCGCTCCACACCGCCAGCGCCAGCAACAGCGCCGCCATCCGGATGCTCGTCCGGCTGTTTCTAATCACTGGCCGCATAGTACCCTGTCTTCGCATACACCGAAAGCTGTGGCAGACCCTTTGGCGGGACCAGTTTTACCCGTACCTTGCGCCATTTGCCATCGTGCGCCGGCCGCGAGGGCCGATAGCCAAGCACGTACTGGTTGCGCAATTCCACTCCGATCCTGGCCGCAGCTTCGCTCATCTCGCTGGGACGCTCCACGGTAAACGTTCGCCCGCCGGTTTCCTCGGTCACCTCGGACAGTAACCGCGGCCCATAGCGTTCCTCGTCGCTGAACGGCGCCTGGTCGAAGAGTCCAATGGCATACATCTGGACATCGGCTTCTCGCACCATCGACTTGATTTCGTTCTCCGTGTAGCGGCTGCGATTGTCGCCGCCATCGGAAAGAATCAGCAGCGCTTTCCTCTGGTACTTTGCCTCGCGCATCTTCGCCATGCCCAGGTAAATCGCGTCCAGCAGTGCCGTCAGCCCGCGCGGGACCGTGTCCACCAACTCTGCTTCCAACTGTTCCACGCTGCTCGTAAAGTCGCTCTTCAGGACGGGCTTGTCGTTGAACGCAATCAGGAAAAACTCGTCCTCCGGGTTCGCCGTCTTGAAGAATTTCACCACCGCCTCGCGCGCCTTTTCGATCTTGTTCGCCATCGAGCCGCTGGTATCAAAAATCACACCCAGCGAAATGGGCGTGTCCTCGCTGGAAAACTGCTGGATCGCCTGCCGCTCTCCGTTATCCAGCACGATGAAGTTTTCTTTTCCCAGCCCGGTCACCAGCCGGTTCATCGGATCCGTAATCGTCACCGGAATCAGCACCAACTCCACATCCACGCGAATCGGTTTGCTATGCGTCCGCAGACTCGGATCCACCTCCGCCTCGGCCACTGCCGGCGAATTCGGATCGAATTTGGCCGCCTCATCCGACTTCACTATCGGCTTCACGTGGACTTCGTCGTAGTTAGCCTCCGGCGCAAGCTTGCTTTCGGCCGCCGCCGGCGTGGTACCCACCCCGGCGGCCGCGCTCTTCTGCCCGGCTTGTGAGGAAGATTCGGTCGGGTTTCCTGCACTTGCGTTCTGCCCGGGCAACCTCTGCGGCGGGCATGTCAGCGCCAGCAGTACCACCAGCCACCTGGCAGCGCTCCGCATTCTGCGGTTGCCTGCGGCGTCCATCCAGGAGCGCAGCGCCCAGTCTCGAACCCGACATCCCCAACCGAACTCGCAGAACATGCAGGACCTCACAATCCGCGTTTGAATCCCGCTGCCAGCCGCTCCCAACCAGCGCTTCCCCGGCAACGGCCGCCGCAAGCCTCATCCCCGCCTGCATTCGATGTGGCCCGAGCCGTTCCGGTCGCTTTTCTGCCCCTCACAATACCGCAGTTTCGTCCTCTCTTCACAAAATAAGAATGTCCCCGGAATCTTCCCCGAGGACATCCCCACCGGCGCCTTTGCCTGCGCTACAATCCGTACTTGCGGTGCTCCTTCAGGATGCACTTGTCCATCACCACCAGCACCCCGGCCGCGCGAGCCTTCCTCGCGGCTTCTTCGTGGACAACCGTCTCCTGCAGCCACAGCGCCGGAATCCCCAGCGCAATTACCTCGTCCACAATCGCCGGAACCGCCTCCGGGCGCCGGAAAACGTCCACGATGTCGATCTGGTTGGCTTTCGCCGCCTCGGTCAGCGAAGGATATGCCTTTTCGCCCAGCACCTCGTGCAGCTTCGGATTGACCGGCAACACCCGGTACCCCTTGAGCTGCAAATAAGCGGCAATCACGTAGCTCGGCTTGTAGCAATCGTCTGACAGCCCCAGTACTGCAATCGTCTTCGCCTTCTTCAACAGCTCCAGAACACGATCTCCCGCCAGCTCCTGCTTTGTCATGTTGGTTCAGTCCCTCCTGCGCTCGGTCTTGACCCGGAACATCTTCACAGCCAATTTACGCACTGTCTCGTTCACGTTCTTGTTCACGGCCATTGCCCGCAGATCCTTCACCAGAAGATGCGCCAGCAGCGGCAGCGCCACGTCCAGCGGCGTCTTGGGATTGTTCACCAGCGCCCGCAGTACGCCATAGTTTTTCATGTAGTTCCTCTTCGTGGCGATGGCGCGCAGCACCGACTCCTGGACGTTCTTCATCGCCGCAAAGGTTTCCATCTCGGCGTCGTTTACCTTGGGAGATTCCAGCACGGCCAGGGAGACCAGCTTGGAGCGGTCGCGGATCAACACCATCCGCTCCTCGCGATTGCCGCGCACCGCCAGCTTGATGCGCTCGCCCACCCGCATCCGCCCAATCTTCTGCAAGATGGAGAGATGTTCCTGTTCCTCCGGCGCCGCCGCCTCGGTCTGGCCTTTTGCCACCCGCGCCAGCAACTGTTGCAGCGGATCCTCCTCGCCTTCAAAGGCCGCCACCAACTGAAAGGGATGGGAGTCGTCCCGCTTCACCTCGTCCGCATGGCGCGCCAGGAAGTTCGTGGCAATTTTTTCCGCCTCATTTTCATGGGCTGCCGCCAGCCATCGCGTCAACCTCGGCTGTGCCGGCTGCGCCGCCGGATTTTCCGCCATCAGCCCCAGCAGCCGGCTTGAGCTGCGCACCCGTGCGCTCTGCTCCATCGCCGCCAGCGCTTCTTCCCCGCCTTGGCTCGCCGTCATTTCCAGCTCCTCCAGCGCCAGGGCAGGATTCTCACACAGGGCTGCAACAACCGCGGGCTGCTGCCCATGGGTTCGCAGCAGGTAGCGCAGCACCTCCACCGGAACAGCCTGATTCCCGGCAACTTCGACCACCGATTTCTCGTCCCAGCCAGCCAGCGTCTGTTCCGCCTCTGCCCCGAGTTCGCGGTTGGCGGCCAGCGCCACCAGGATCTCAATCGCCTCGCTGGCCGGCAGTGACAGCTCGCCCCGCGCGGCCCGCCGCATCATCGAAGCCGGCACTGCGCCTTCGCGGATCAACTCCACCATGCGCGGCATTCAGTTCAGCTCCTTCATCCGCCGCACGCAATCGCTCAATGTGTCGTACAGAAACGGCGAGAGCCCACGCTCGAACACCTTCAGCAATGTCTCGTAGTACCACAGGGTGCGCTCGCGCGGGACGCTGAAACGGTTCCACACCTCGCCTCCCACCCGCGCATGGTCCGCCAGGATCGACCTCGCGTTGTGTACCTTATCCGCCAGCATGATCAGCCGCGCTTCCCGGTCCGCCGCTGGAATCTCCTCCAGGTGATGCCGTTTGCGCAACTCCCACTCGGTTTTGGGCAGTTCCAGACTATCGCTTGCCTGCCTCACCCAGCGCGCCACCGCGCCGCCAAAGATATCGGAGATCCGCGCCAGCGTCTCTTCGCCGCCCTGGTCCTCGGCTGCATCATGCAGCAGCGCCGCAATCGCCATCTCCTCGCTGCCACCCTCTTCCAGAACAAGCGATGCCACTCCCAGCAGGTGTGCCACGTAGGGCACGCCGCTCGCCTTCCGCGCCTGCGCCCGGTGCAGGGCTGAGGCCAGTACCAGCGCCTCGTCGAAGCGCACGCTCAGCGGCTGCTGCAACTGCCCGGGCAAGTCAACACCGCCCTGTTTCTTCATCTCCTCTCACCTCTGCACCGCCCGGCGCATCTGCAGGTAGGCGCGGATAAACGGATCGATATCTCCATCCAGCACCCTGTCCACGTCGCCTACTTCCAGCTTTGTCCGGTGGTCTTTCGCCATCCGGTACGGCTGCAGCACATAGGAGCGGATCTGCGAGCCAAAGTCGATGTCCAGCTTCGAGTCCTCCACCTTCCTGCTTGCCGCCCGTTTCTTTTCCAGCTCGTACTCATAGATCCGCGACCGCAGCATTTTGAACCCGCGCTCGCGGTTCGAGTGCTGCGAGCGTTCGTTCTGGCAGGCCACCACGATCCCGGTGGGAAAGTGCGTGATCCGCACCGCCGAATCCGTCGTGTTCACGTGCTGCCCGCCCTTGCCGCCGGAGCGGTACGTGTCGATCCTTATGTCTTCCGGCTTGATGATCACCTCAATGCTGTCGTCGATCTCCGGCGAAACGTACACGCTGGCGAACGAAGTATGCCGCCGCGCCTGCTGGTCGAATGGCGAAATCCGCACCAGCCGGTGCACTCCAATCTCGCTCGTCAGCAGTCCGTAGGCAAACTCGCCGGTCACGCTGAAGGTCACCGACTTGATCCCCGCCTCGTCGCCCGGCTGCATGTCGTTCACCACCGTCGCAAATCCCTTGCGTTCGCACCAGCGCAGGAACATTCGCAGCAGCATCTCCGCCCAGTCCTGGGACTCGGTGCCCCCGGCGCCCGGATGAATCGTCACAATGGCGTTGCTGCGATCCATATCTCCGTTCAGCAAAGTTTCTGTCTCCAGCCTCTCCACCACCTCGCGCAGCCCGGTCATCTCGCGCGCCACGTCCTCGTCCACCTGCTCGCCTTCGCCGGCCAACTCAAAATAGGCGGAAATATCCTCCACCCGCCGCGCCAATTCGTTCCCGGCCGCCAGCGCGTCCTCCAGCCGTTTGCGTTCGCGCATCGTCTTCTGTGAGTTTTCCGGGTCGTTCCAGAAATTCGCTTCGCTGGCCTGTTCTTCCACCTTCTCCAGCTCCACCTTCAACCTAGGCGGGTCAAAGATACTCCTGTAACTCGCGAACCTTGCTTTGCAACGCCGAGAATTCCTGCTCAAGCTGCTGATCGATCATATTTGTCCCACTCCTATACCGGCACTGGGTGCGTGATGTGCGCTCCACCGTGGCTGCGCCAGAGCAATCCCGTGATTGAGATTATGGCACACAGAATCGGAAACCAGTCCCCATAGCGGGTATAGAAAGTCGTATCGCTCAGCAGCCCGTACGGCGCAGCCAGCGCCACCCGCTCATTGCGCCGGGCCACGGCCGCCACCCGTCCCAGCGGGTCAATCGACGCCGTCACCCCGTTGTTGGTGCAGCGCAGCAGCCAGCGATGATTTTCCACCGCCCGCATCCGGGCCATGTTCAAGTGCTGCCAGGGTGCGCCGGAGTCGCCAAACCAGGCATCGTTGGAAATGTTTACGAACACCTCGGCCCCGTGCCCGGCAAACTGCCGGACCTCGTGCGGAAACACCGACTCGTAGCAAATGAACACCCCGTAGCGGTGCGACCCCACCTCCAGCGGCGTGCGCCCGGCTTCTCCCGGCGCAAACGTTCCCACCTCGTGGGTGAGCGATTTCGCAAACCCGAACGCCCAGGCAAACGGAACATACTCGCCCCATGGAACCAGGTGTACCTTGTCGTAGCGCTGCACCACCGTGCCACTGGGCGCAAGCAGCACCGCCGAGTTATACACCTGCCCGCCCTCGTCCGTCCTGGTTCCCGGCTGCACCGCCGTCACTCCCGCCAGCAGCCACGACCGCTGCCGCCGCGCCAGCTCCGCCGTGGACTCCGTGAACAGCCGGTCGTCGTTTTCAAACGGCGCCGGAGACTCCGGCCACACGATCAGCGGCGCCACGCCCGCATCCCTTGCCGCCTGCGGAGCCACGCTCATCGCGCTCAGTGCATCCACCAGCGCCTTGTACTGCTCGTAGCTCCATTGCCGGACGATGGGCACGTTCTGCTGCACCAGGGTGGCGTGGGCGTCCACGGCGCTCGGCTCCGCCTTCACCAGCACCGTGGCCTGCAAGGCGATCGCCCCGGCCAGCGCCACGGCCAGCATCGGCATCCGCCGCTTGCGATGCACCAGCGCCACGGCGGCAAAAACCGTATTCACCAGGGCAATCTCAAACGAAACTCCATACACTCCCGTGACGCTCGCCAGCCGTGCCAGAGGCAGGTTGTCAATCTGCGCCGTGCCAAGCAGCGCCCAGGGAAAGCTCACCACGTGCGCCCGCAACAGCTCCACCGCAACCCACAGAAATGGAGCCAGCAGCAGCGCCTTCCGGCTGAAGCCTGCCCGCGACCGGCCGGCCACCGCCAGCAGCGCCCCAAAAATCCCGTGATGCAGTCCAATGTAGAGTGCGAACAGAATCAGCAGCAGCAACGAAACCGCCGGCGAAAGCCCGCCATAGGAGTGCATCACCGAATACACCCAGTCGCACGTCCCCAGGTAGAAAAGGGTTCCCGAAACCCATCCCAGCAGAAATCCCTGGCCCGCCCGCGCCGGAACCAGAAATGAGTATGGTTCGTCGCTCAGCAGCTCCGCCGCGTCGGCCTCGCGCGCCCGCATCACCGCAACCATCAGCGGCGCCAGCGCAGTCCAGCACAACCAGTAAAGATTCGGCCGGGGAAAAATCAGCACCTGCAGCACGCCGGAAACAATCGCCAGCAGCCAGGCGCTTTTATGGATGCCTTTCACAGTCCGAGTCTAACAAATGCCTTTCTCTTTGCGGCGGAATCTGTGGAACTGGTGATCGCCCACTTTCCGGCAGCTCAACCAGCTCCATCGCGCCGCCTCGTCCTTGCTGAAACCCACCTCCGGAAGCACGGTTGGCCGTGGCCCCGCGGCGCCCAGCCGTCCCACTTCCAGCGGTGACACGGTCAGGAATTTTTCATCGATCAGCCCGGCCGTAAGCATGCCCGAATACAGCATCGGTCCGCCCTCGCACAGCAGGTAGCGTATCCCGTAACGCTCCTCCAGCGCCGCCACGGCCTGGCGCAGATCCACGCCCGCCGCGCCCGCCCCGTCCACTGCAATGATGTCCACCCACGCGTGTGACCCGCGCGGCTTGCGCTGCGCCTCCAGCTTCGCAGCGCCTTCCTGGGTCGTCACCACCGTCACATCCACCCGCTCGCCGTCAAAGACCGCGAAGTCGCTCATCTGGAACCCGGCCCGCGCTGACACCAGCACATTGCGTTGCCGGCCCCGCCCCAGTTTCGTCCGCAGTTGTTCGAGCCCCGCGTCCATGATGCAAAAGACCGGACCGCGCGGCCGTGGCCGACCCATCGGCTGCTCCTCGCGCAGGGTTCCCATCCCCACCATCACCGCGTCCGCGTGAGCCCGCAGCAGGTCCATCAGCCAGCGATCCTCGGCCGATTCGGAGATCGCCGCCCCGCTCGCATCCTCGCCTCCGAGCGAGACAATTCCATCCAGCGTCTGCACAAAGTTCGCATACACCCATGGCCGGCCCGCCGCCGCAGAGGGAAATCCAAGCTTGCCATATGGCGCCATCGCCCCGTCCACCACCGCGGAGTCTTCGCCGTAATCGAATAGAATCTCAAAGTCGCGCATCGCGCTAATAATCTCACGCCTGAGCCGCGTCCGCCCGCTCGCCGGGTGTTTTCCCGGGAGTACCTGGCCGCCCACCTTTCGCCGCGCTTGACATTTGCTTCCCTATGCCCCTAGCCTTTCCACGCGGGATTTTCGTACTCATCCATGCGGGAGTGAACATGATCGTAATTGCGGCAAAAATGATTGGGAAGCCGGAACGGAAAGCCGACATTCTCCGTCTGGTTGCCATGGTGGCCAAGCCTTCCAGGGCGGAAGCGGGCTGCATCGCGTACAACTTCTATGAAAAGCAGCCCCCTGCCAGCGAGTTCCTGTTCTTCGAGGAATGGGCCGATCAGGCGGCCGTGGATGCGCATCTCAAGACGCCGTATTTTCAGGAGTTCATGAAGCAAATCCCGGAGTTGATCCAGGGACCGCCGAATATACGCATGTACGAGGTCGCCAAGTCGCGCGACCTGTAACCGCCCTGGCGACGTGCACCGCAGGCTGCTTCGACCCTCAACTTCGCCCTGCCCCACATCCGCCAACCTCATCCGGATTCGGTCAGCGGCAATGCAGGCATCGGCTTGGTTCAGAGTCGCGCCGCACCATAACGGCGGCTGGCGGCATCACCTCCAGCCCGCCTGCCCGGCCCTCACTTTCTCCTCGCCAATCGCGCCAGCGTAGCCTGCTCCTTCAAAACCTCACCAATCGGCCGCGCCGGAGTGCCCCAGAAAACCACGCCCTTGCCGCGCACCACTTTCTTGCTCGGAACCCCGCACTGCGCCCCCAGGATTACGCCCGCCTCGATGCGGACGTGGTCGGCCAGGCCCACCTGTCCGCCCACGATCACGCCGTCTTCCAGCACCGTGCTGCCGCTGATGCCGGTTTGCGAGGCCACCACCACGTTGCGCCCGATGTGTACGTTGTGTCCCACGTGCACCAGGTTGTCCAGCTTCACTCCGTCGCTGATCACGGTGGCATCCAGCGCGCCCCGGTCGACCGTGCTATTGGCGCCGATCTCCACGTCGTTGCCGATCTCCAGCCGTCCAATCTGGGGAAACTTGTGGTAGCGTCCCGTCGCCGGGTCGGGCACAAAGCCGAAGCCGTCGCTGCCCAGCACCGCGCCGGCCTTTACCGTCACGCGGTCGCCCATTCTTGTTCCCGGATACACCGTCACCCGCGCCACCAGGTCGCAGTCTTCGCCCATCACCACGCCCGGCCCAATCACCGATCCCGGACCCACGTGGCTGCGCGCGCCGATCCTGACTCCGGCGCCCACCACCACCAGCTCGTCCACGCATGCGCTCTCATCCACCTCGGCCGAAGGGTCCACAATGGCCGATGCGTCCACGCCGCCATCGCGGGCTTCGCATCGCCGCAGCTCCCCGGCGGCCAGGGCAAAGGCTAGCCGCGGATGCCTGGCCCGCAGCACGGTTTTGCCGTGCCGGTCGGCAATTTCAACCTCGGCCGGGACGATCACCGCGCCCGCCCGCGACTCCAGGGCCGCCGCCAGCAATTCAGCCTTCTCCACAAAGACCACGCTTTGCTGGCTTGCACCGGCAAAGCTGGAAACCTGGTTCACCTCGACCTCGCCGCCTTCGCAGGCTGCGCCAATGCGTTCCGCCAGCTCAATGGATCTCATGCGTCCGTTGTACCACTCCCGCCATCCCGTTTCGAGTGTTAACTTTTCGCGCGCTCCCGCCGCCCACCGTAGAGGAATTCAGTTTCTTCACCCTCCTGCCGGCGGAGTTACAATGGACCACCATGTGGTGAAGCCGCGCGGTTGGCCGCTTTGGCGCGCCAGTGGTGCCGCTGCGCAGTTCGGCGCGCCCAATATTCCGAGTCGATTGCCGGTCGTCTGCCGGCGGAGGGAATCATGCAGAAATGGAAGAAAGCCCTGGTTTGCGGAGCCGTTGGAGCGGGTACGGTGCTTGCCTTTTCCGGCCGCCGCAACCTCGGCCTCGCATCCATCGCCGGCGGCCTGGCCCTCATCGCCAGCGAGTACCCCGAGCGTTTTGAAGCCGTCTGGGAGAATGCACCCGACTATGTCAATCGCGCCAACAGGATCTTCAACGCACTCAGCCGCCTCAGCGAAAAATTTGCCGAAGAGGCCGAGCGCCGCAGCGTCGCGTCCTACGCACCATTGCACCAGGAGTTCACCGACTAGCCTGTGCCGGCCTCAGCCGCCGTCGCTGACCCGGATGCTTCCCGGCCAGCAACGGCGGCCTCGTCACCTATTTCTTGTCTTCGCATCCTCCGGCCAGTAAGGGACATGTCCTTCCGGGCGTGTCCTTGCGTACAGTGTCTATCGCGGCATTCTCTATGTTTTTTCTTCCGAAAAATGAGTATGCTTACACCATGGTAACCCTCCCCGGATCCAAGACTCCGCCCCCGGCCTACGCGGCGGCAAAGAAGAAAGCCGCGGAACCGCCTTCCACCCAGAAGCCGCAGCCGTCCCATCCATCCACCAAGGTGAAGATCGCCGTGGTCGAGAGTGACCCTCTGCGCTTCATCGGATTTCGCGCGCTCTTCGATTGCGAGCCGGACATGGAACTGTTTTCCGCTTCGGCCAGTGACATCGCGAGCAACGCAGATGCCGATCTCATCCTCCTCGGCAGCCGCGGCAACCAGAATCTATTTGACGTCATGGCCGGACTCAAGGCCACTCGCCCTGACCTGCGCATCCTCGTCACCGGGGCAGGCGCTGACGACGAAATGATCCTGAAGGCTCTGGCCGCCGGGGCCAAAGGTTACGTCGATGAGGCTGCCAACCCGGAAGAGTTCGTCATGGCCATCCGCATCGTCAACCAGGGCTCGGTCTGGGCCCCGCGCCGCGTCCTCTCCACCTTCATCGAGCGCGTCACCTCGTCGCCCGGAAGAATCTTTCCCGCTGGCCGCGTCACCTTCACCGACCGCGAGAAAGAGGTTCTCGAGTTACTCGTCGCCGGACGCTCCAACAAGGAGATTGGCTCCGCCCTCGGCATCGAGGAGCGCACCGTGAAAGCCCACGTCGCCAAACTCATGCGCAAGGTCGGAGTACAGAACCGCATTGCTCTCTCCGTCCACGCCATCACTCATTCGCTGGTCACCAGCCGCTAGGCGTCGCATCGGCGCAAAGAGTTATCATGGTCCCGAACTGTTCTGATTGCAGCAGCAAGGAGTTGCCATGCATAAAGTTTTGATTGCTTTCGCCGTACTTCTCTCCACCACCGCGGCCTTGGCGGCAGATGGCCGCGCCGATGACATCGAGCGTCTGCAAAACGGCGCCACCGTGATCAAGGAGATCATGCAGGCGCCGGACAACGGCGTACCCCTGGACATCATCTCCGGAGCCAAATGCATCGCCGTCATGCCTGGGATGTTGAAGGCGGCGTTCGTCGTCGGCGGAGCCTACGGCAAGGGCGTCGCCAGTTGCCGGACCCTCAACGGCTGGAGCGCGCCCGCATTTTTCACCCTCAAGGGCGGCAGCTTCGGCTTCCAAATCGGAGGAGAGTCCGCCGACATTGTCATGCTCATCATGAACGATCACGGCATGAACAACCTGCTGCAAAGCAAGTTCAAGCTTGGCGCTGACGCCAGTGTTGCCGCCGGTCCCGTGGGGCGCCACGCCGACGCCTCCACCGACTGGAAGATGCGCGCCGAGGTACTTACTTACTCACGCGCCCGCGGCGTCTTCGCCGGAATCTCGCTCAACGGCGCCGTCGTTGCCCAGCACAAAGAAGACACCCGCGACTTCTATGGCCGCATGGTCCCCTTCAAGACCATCCTTCGCGGCAACATCGCCTCGCCCAAGGAGGCCGCAATGTGGAACGAAGCTTTACTCAAATACGCGGGCAAGTAATCACCGCCGATTTTCCGGCCCGCCCTGGTGTACGCCTGGCGGGCTTTTTCTTGCGTCCAGGATTCTCATCCCGGCATGCCCGGATGCGTTCCCGGGCCGAATGTTTTCCGAAGGGTGTCATCCTTTCCCTGGCGCCCTCCGCCGCGACCAGGAAACTTCCTGCATCATTTTCCTGGGGCCGCGTATTCCATCCACGGTCCCCTCCGTCCAACTGTTTGACCTTCGGACTCGTGATTTGATACGGTCAACCTTCACTCATGCGCTTCTGGTTGGAGTACTTTCCCGTCTGGCTTGTCGCACAGACGCTGCGATGGTTGCCGCGTCCGGTGGCACGCTTCCTTGCCCGCGTCATCGCCATTCTCTTCTATTGGATTCATCCGCGCCTGCGCCGCGTCGGCAGGCGCAACCTCGAACTCGCCTTTCCCGCCAAATCCCACGCCGAGCGTGCGCGCATTCTCCGCGGTGTCTATATCTCGCTCGGCCGTCTGCTCGCCGAGATTCCAAAGTTCCGCGGCTACACCCTGGAGAATGTCGATCGCATCGCTGTCTACGACGGTCTGGAGAACTACCTTGCCGCCCGCGACCGTGGCAAGGGCGTGCTGTTCATGACCGCGCACCTGGGCGGCTGGGAGATTGGTTCCTTCGTCCACTCCCTGCACGGCCACTGGCTCAACATCGTCGTACGCGATCTGGACAATCCCCTGCTCGACCGTTGGGTGCGCCGTCTGCGCTCCCTGCATGGCAACAAGACGCACAACAAGGACCTCTACGCACGCGGCCTGCTCACGGCCATGAGGCGCGGCGAAACCGTCGGCGCTCTCATGGACACCAACATGACGCCGCCCCAGGGAGTCTTTGTCAACTATTTCGGCCTTGCCGCCTGCACCGCCGTCGGCCTTGCCAAGGTCGCCATGCACACCGGCGCCGCCGTGCTTCCAGCCTTCACCATCTGGGACCAGGCCCTGGGCAAGTACCGCATCCGCTTCGAACCCGCAATCCCCACCATCCACACGGGAGACGACGCAGCCGACGCCGTCGCCAATACGCAGAACTACACCGCGGCCATCGAGCAGGCCGTGCGCGCTCATCCCGATCAGTGGCTCTGGGTGCATCGCCGCTGGAAGACCCGTCCGCCCGGCGAACCCGCACTCTACTGAGACCGCGCCGCCACCGCGCACCGGTTCGACAGGCGCTCTCGCCGGGCTGTACACTCGGGTCTTCGGGAGCCTGCAAGGCTTTCGCGGAGGCACGATGAGACGTCGGATCGCCTACCTTCCCCTGCTCGTGCTGTTCTCCGCCCTGCAGACAGCGCTGGCCCAGGACTTAGCGTCGTTTGAAAAACGAGTCCAGGTGCGAACCCTTCCCAATGGACTTACCGTCCTGCTCTTGACTCGCCCCCAAGCGCCCGTATTTTCCTTTTTCACTATTGTCGATGCCGGAGATGCCCAGGATCCCGCCAATAAAACCGGCCTGGCGCACATGATGGAACACATGGCGTTCAAGGGAACCGGCAATATCGGCACCACCAATTTCGCCGCGGAAACCGAGGCTCTGGCGAAGGTCGAGGCGGCCTACGCCGATTACGACCGCGAAAACAACCGCACCGTCCAGCGCGATGAAAACAAAATTGCCGGGTTGAAGGCAGCTTGGGAAAAGGCGCGCGAAGATGCCGATCAGTACGTGGTAAAAAATGAGTTTGGCGAGATCATCGAGCGCAATGGCGGCGTGGGACTCAACGCTTCCACCAGCCTGGACAGCACCGAATACTTCTACTCCCTGCCCGCCAACCGCCTTGAACTCTGGGCCTTTCTGGAGTCGGAGCGTTTCCTGCATCCGGTCATGCGCGAGTTCTACAAGGAGCGCGACGTGGTGATGGAGGAACGGCGCATGCGCACCGATTCCTCGCCCATCGGAAGACTGGTCGAGCAGTTCGAGTCCGTTGCCTTTGACGGCAGTCCCTACCACCGTCCCGGCATCGGTTACACCAGTGACTTGCGGCACTTCTCCGCCACCGACGCGGCCAACTTCTTCCAGACCTACTACGTGCCCAGCAACATGGTCGTAGCCCTGGTGGGCGACCTCGACCCGGACAAGACATTCGCGGTTGTGGAGCGATACTTCGGACGCATTCCCCCGGCGCCCAAACCGGAAGAGTACGTCACCGCGCAGACCGCGCAGAACTCCGAGCGCAAGGTCGTGCTGCACGATCCGTCGCAGCCCTACTACGTTGAGGGCTACCAGAAGCCGGACTTCCGCGACCCCGACGATGCGGTCTATGCGGTCATCAGCAGCGTGATGAGTGAAGGCCGCACTTCGCGCCTCTATCGCGATCTGGTACGCGACAAGAAGATCGCGGTGGCCGCCGCGGGCTTCGCCGGTTTGCCGGGAGACAAGTACCGCAACCTTTACGCCTTCTATGCCGTGCCCGCGCGGGGACACAGCGCTGCTGAAATGGGCAGCGCCATCCACGAGGCAATCGAGAAGCTGAAGAGCGATGGCGTGAGCCCCGACGAGTTGAAGATGGTGAAGACGCGCTCCAAGGCAGCGTTGCTGCGCAGCCTGGCCAACAATCAGGGGTTGGCCATCAACCTGGCGGAAAACCAAATGAAATACGGCGACTGGCGCGAGTTGTTCCGCCAGATCGACAAAATTGACGCGGTGACCAACCAGGACGTGAAGCGCGTGGCCAACCAGGTATTCGTAGATACCAACCGCACCGTGGGAATCCTTGAGACCACCGGCACTGCAAAGGAGGCACAGCGATGATCACGAAAATCCTGACGGCGGCCATCGGCGCCGCGCTCTTGCTGGGTTCCGTGCAGGCGCAGCAAGCAACCAGCAACGGCGCGGCTGCACCACCTCCGTCTCCGTCCTCAAACCCTGGCGTTGCCACCAACTGGAGACAGATCGCGATTCCGGAACTGCCACCCTTCAAGCCGCAGCAGCCCACGCGAGTGCTGTTGCCCAATGGAATAGTTGTCTTCCTCACCGAGAATCACGAGTTGCCTCTCATCTCGGGCTCGGCGATCGTTCGCGGCGGCTCGGATTCCGAACCCGCGGATAAAACCGGACTGGTAGAGTTGTACGGCGCAACCTGGCGCACCGGCGGCACCGAAAGACTTTCAGGCGATCAGTTGGACGACTACCTGGAAGCGCGCGCCGCCAAGGTGGAGACCGCCGGTGGCGACGCGGATACCACCATCAGCTTCAATTGTCTGAAGGCCGACTTCCCCGATGTGCTGGAGATTTTCCTGGACCTGCTGCGCCATCCGGCATTTCGCGAAGACAAGCTGGCATTGGCAAAGAAGCAGATGAACAGCGACATCTCGCGCCGCAACGATGAGTCCGAAGACATCGCCTCGATGCAGACTGACATACTCGGCTACGGCAAAAGCAGTGCCTACGCGCGCGTTCCCGAGTACGCGACCGTCGCCGCCGTCTCCGGCGAGGACCTGCTGCAATGGCACCGCCAGCACACCACCCCCGCGAACATCATCTTCGGCGTGGTTGGCGACTTTGACTCCACCGCAATGGAGGCAACCCTGCGCCAAGCTTTCGCCGACTGGCCCAGCGGCGCAAAGGTCATCCAGCCAAAGATCGCCATCACGCCCGCCAAGCCGGGCATCTACCTGGTCGACAAAAGCGACGTGAACCAGAGCGAGATCCGCATGATCGCCCTGGGTATCGAGCGCCGGAATCCGGACTACTTTGCCCTGCAGGTGATGAACGAAATTTTTGGCGGAGGATTTTCCTCGCGGCTGTTCAACAATCTGCGCACCAAGGCTGGCTTGGCCTACGCCGTTGGCGGCGGCGTGGGCAGCACTTGGGATCATCCCGGGCTCACCATCCTGGAAATCGCAACCAAGACAGAGACCACGGTGGAAGCGATCAAAGGACTCTGGGAGCAGGTCGATCTGCTCAAAACAGATGCCCCCAGCGAGTTGGAACTCAAGCGCGCCAAGGACCAGATTTTGAACTCTTTCATCTTTAACTTCGATACTCCCGCCAAGGTTCTGCGCGAGCAGCAGACTTACGATTTTTACGGCTACCCAGCCGATTTCCTAGAACAATATCGCGCCGGCGTCGAGCGGGTCACCTCCGCCGACGTACTGCGCGTGGCCAATCAGTACTTGCACAAGCAAGAGCTGAAGGTGCTGGTGGTGGGCAATGCCGGCGAGTTTCGAAAACAGCTTGAGGCCCTGGGCCCGGTCACGCCCGTTGACATTACGATTCCTGTGCCAGGGGACACGGACAAATAGCGGTCGCGTTGAACTCTTCCACCAAACGAACGGCGCGGAGTGATCCGCGCCGTTGCTGTTGATTGAGAGCTTGCGCCTATTCCTTGGCGGTCATCGCCTTGGGCTGGTAGACGCAGAATGGTTCCGAGGCCATGTAGTCTCCGCTGGCGGCGTAGGCGCGGGCGCGGCAGCCCATGCAGACGTTGCGAAATTCGCAGCACCCGCACTTCCCTTCCAGCTTATCCGTGTCGCGCAGATCGGCAAAGACTTTCGAATTGTTCCAGACCTCGGCGAATGGCTGCTTGCGCAGGTCGCCTGCAACCGCCGGCAGGTAGCCGCACGGAAAAACCTCGCCTTCAAACGATAGGAAGCAGACACCGGTTCCGGCCAGGCAGCCTTTGGTCATCGCGTTCATTGCGTTCGGATCGCCGCCCGGATGGCCGTGCGGGTGCGGCACGCCGTCGTGGCGGATTCCGCTCTTGCCGAACTTCTCGTAGTCGGTCTTGAAGGCAAGGCCAGTGGAGCCGGGCATGGTCATCTCGGTTGCGCCGATGGCGGGCTTGGCGGCAACCGCGGCCGGTGCCGCGCCGTAGCCCTCCTGCTTGCGTTCTTCGGCGCGGCGCTGCCGCACCACCCGGAAGTAGTGCGGGGCGCAGGTGGCCTTCAGTTCAATGTCGCCGATCGAAGCCTGGTCGTAGAACCAGTTGAGGATGCGCTCGTACTCCTCCGGAGAAACCATTTGCGACTCGGCGATATCGACGCCGCAGCCGACCGGAACCAGCAGGAAGGTGTGCAGGGCGTCGGCGCCCAGGCCCCGCACCATGTCCAGCACGGCGGGCAGCTCGACGGCGTTGTGCTTGGCAATCGTCATGTTGATCTGCACCGGCATGCCAAGCTCTTTCAGATTTTTGAAGCCACGGATGGCCGCATCGAACGCGCCCGGGATTCCGCGGAAGCTGTCGTGCGTCTCGGCGTTGGAGCCGTCCAGCGAGATGGAGACGCGCTTCACCCCCGCATCCACAATCTTCTGCGCCACTTCCTTGGTGACCAGGGTGCCGTTGGTGGCCAGGGCCACGCGCAAACCCTTGTCGGTGGCGTAGCGGGCAAGCTGGAAGATGTCCTGCCGGTAGAGCGGTTCGCCGCCGGAGAGCACCAGAATTGGGTTCGCAAACGCGGCGATCTGATCGATGATATCCAGGGCTTGAGCGGTGGGCAGGTCGGAAGGGGATGCAAGCTCGGTGGCCGTGGCGCGGCAATGCACGCAACGGAGATTACAGCCCTTGGTGACTTCCCAAAAAACAAGGCGCGGCAGATGTTGGCCGGCGCCGCTGTGAGGACTTGCACTCATGAGATCTCCTGAAAACGATCCAAACTTCGACCGCAACCTAACGATACGGTGCCGGACAACCAAGCAACCATGATTTATATCACAGACCTAGTGTGATGTGCGTCACTCTGCAAACACGCCAACTCGATTGATTGCTGGATACTTGGGCTGTAGTTGTCCACAACCGCCAGATCTGAGGAGTTTGCTCAAAATCTCCGCAGATTCCCGGTGACGAACGCTCCGAAGCGCCTATTTCTTGGGCTCTGGTGAGCCGTCCTCTTGACCCTGCCTTAACAACAGTCCGGGTTTGCCGATATGGGGAGTCAACTTGCTTTTCCAACCCCTCGGGTGAAAAAGAGTGTTTCCCCCACTGACCAGCACGTCTGTGGCCTTTTCATCCCACAAAATATGCCCTGTAGCGTCAAAGCACCGAAAATAAACTGTAGCAGCCAGGGAGGTCATACCTGGTTCTACTTTTATGTACAACAGACTGTCGGCACCTGTCTTAGGTAACATCTCGATAAGGGAAGACACAGGCATAAAGCCAGTTTCTTTGGTATCTGTAACCCTTTGTAACCCATAATTGGCAATTTTCACGCCACCGCTACCCAGTATGTCGAGAACTTCCATATAGATCCCTTCAAACGCAGCGGAGCCGTGCCCGGCAACCCAAACGCCTCGGTGTTGTTCGGCCTGAGCTTTCAGCGGTACAAAGGCTTTTGGGTTCGATACAGTTAAGGTGTCCAATTTCCCGCGCACATAATTAATCGGTATCGCGAAATTCAGGTTCTCACCATTTACCAACTTGAAAGACATAACTCCCACTGCATCTCCGCTCCGATTCAGCAGTGGACCGCCGCTACTTCCGTGGCTTGCTGCCGCCGATGTCTGAAGGACGCGAACGCCATTATCTAGGCGGATGCCGCTAATCAAGCCACTGGATACCGTCTGCTCAAGTCCCTGCGGAGCGCCAACCAGTAGCACCTCATCTCCCAGCTGCATATTGTTAGAGTTGCCCAGCGGTATTGTCGGAAGATCAACCGCTTCAATCTTGAGGAATGCAAGATCATTGATGGGGTCCGAACTTAGGAGATACACGTTCCTATACACCTCCCCCGATGGGAGTCTGACCGCCATTGCTTTAGCATTGGCCACGACGTGGTGATTTGTAACTATGATCCCATCAGGCTTGATAATGAAGCCACTGGCTAACGCTTCATCGGTTTCTACAACCACAACCGCAGGTCGAATATGTGCAACGATTTCAGCCCACTCAGTGGCCCTATTTTCGGTTGAGGATTGCGGATGTTGAATCGTGCTTTCGCCGGATGGTATATGGGGTAACTCTTGAGCTATCGTGTCAACGACGCAGATCACGGCAAGGAAAACGACTGCCAGCGAACTGGCCACTCCTTCTCTCGCGTTCATTGTATTCTCCAAGATTGAGTCAATGCCGGATTATATACTCTGGTTTGGCGACGGCATGTGGCGACTGGTGGCCCATGTCTTGCACGAAGTAATACTAATTGGGGCCTTCTTGGTGCCCCATATCTGGCCAACTTTGGGCGGTTGCCCACATTGGGCGCAGTTCCCAGGGATATTCAAGGCGCAACGACGGTATAACTGGCCATACATCGCCAAGTAGCTCACTATCTCAGGCAACTCACAATCCCACACTAAATGGCCCCGGCGGAGCGTATCCACCGGGGCCGCTGCCTTCGTTCGCTCTACGGCCCCACGCCGCCGTTGTGGCAGTCCGAGCAGTTCACGCTGGTCAAGTCACCCAGGTCGACCGGGTGCTTGAAGATCATCGCCGTGTTCACGACGTTTGCCGGCAGCACGCCTTCTTCCTGGGTCAGCACCGTATGGCAGGAGTTGCACTCCTTGGTGATCACCTTGCCATCCTTGCTGGTATGGTTGCCGTCATGGCAGCGGAAGCAGCCGTTGAAGTAATAGTGGCCCACGTTGTCCGGGTGGGTGCGCCAATCCACTTTCATTTCCGGGAAAATGGTATCGCGGAAGATGCGTTGCAGTTCCATCACCATGTTGTCGATGTCGCCCGAGCGGCTGCTGACCAGCTGCGGATACTTCGTCTTATAGAACGCCGGAATCTGCTGCGCGATGGCGGCCATCGCCTCGTCCGTGCTCTTGTACCCCGCGGTAAGAACCTGCACCCCCTGCTGCTTGGCAAACGGCAGCGTGGCGCTGATACGCTGCGCCGCCAGCGCCTGATCGACGGAGCGGTCGGGCGGCGTGTAGACGTGGGTCGGACGGTTATGGCAATCGATGCAGTCCATGCGGCGCTGCTCCATTTTGCCGATGGCGGCCGGGTCCGTGCCGTTGGCCGTGTACTCGGTGACATTGCCGTTGCGATCCGTCATCCGCACCCAGGACATGGTCTCGCGCTTGGGATCGCTGCGGTACTCAATCTTGTTGGCGATGTTCATGTGCCAGTGGATTCCGGCCGCGGCCTGCCCGGAATTCGGATCGCCGCCACCGGTCTTGATGAGCAGGCGAATCTGGCGGGGCGTATTGGTTTCGTCGGAGTCGAAGTGGTTAAACACTTTGAGCTGGGCTCCCCAGAAGCGGCGCGGCCAGTGGCACTGCTCACAGGTCTGCGAAGCGGGACGCAGGTTGGCGACGGGAGTCTCGATAGGCCGCGGATAGGTGTTCGTGATGGTCCTGAAAACCTGCCGCAGTCCAGACATTTTCGACTTCACATACCAGCTCGCGCCGGTTCCCACGTGGCACTCCACGCATGTCACCCGGGCGTGCGCCGAGTGATCGTGGGCCACGTGCTCGGGATGCATCACCGTATGGCAGAGTTCGCCGCAAAAGGTCGTTGAGTCCGTAAACTCATAGGCGCGATAGCTGCCAACCGCGCTTAGCAGGATGAAAACAACGACAAAGCCCACAAACAATTCCAGGCGGCGGCGCTGTCCCGATTGGTTCAGGTCGATCTTCGGCAGCAGAGGAATCCCGGGAACCGCCTGCAGACGGCGATGGCGCTCAACCGCCACGCCGATGCCTGCCAGGACCAGGCCCGCCACCAGGAAGCCGGGAAGCACCATGTACGCCAGCATTCCGGTATACGGGCTGGGCTCCGGGGAGGTTACGTCGATGATGAACAGAATAATGATGTTGGCCAGAGCGATGGCCGCCAATGCAAGTCCGGACAGACTGAGGTAGTTGCGCAGTAGGGACTTGTAGGAAAACCACAGGTCTTCCGCGGGGTTGGGCGTGTTAGGCCCGGAATCGGTCATGCGAATCTCCTGCAGCGCGAGTGCGGTGCCCGGTTTCCTGTGTTGCACAACCGCCAGCGGAAACGCAGCGGCAGACCGCCCGGTCTGCCGCCACTCGGGGCCGCACTACTTCTTGGGTTCATGATGGGTTTTGACTTCGTCCCCAGCGCTGCCCGCATACTGAGACAGCGTCGCGGAGTCGAGGCCATGTTCTTCCTGATAATGCTCAACCGACATTTTTCCATCGAGGAACGCGAAGTTCACCGGGTAAGTGTCAGGATCGAGAATAACCTGGTAGAAGTGCCAGACAATGATCGCCAGCGTGGCCAGAATCGCCTCGTAGAAGTGAACCGTAATGGCCACTTCGATCACCCAGCGCGGGACGGCGTCGGAGGAAATCATCTTGAACCAGATCGTTAAACCGGTGAATGCCATCACAAACGTGCCCCAGACCAGGGCCCAGTATTCCATCTTCTCGGCGTAGTTGAAGCGTTTGAACTGCGGCTTCTTGCGGGAGAATCCCAGGTTGTAGGCAACCACGTCCACCACGTCCGTGGCGTCCTTCAAAACCGGCAGCATGTCCAGCAGCATCTGGCGGCCCTCGCGATAGAAGGCGAGGTAGACCACATGGTACAGGCTGACCAGAATCATCAAGACGCCGGCGGTACGGTGAACGTAACTGCGGCCCAGTTCGTTGACAAAGATGAACCTGGTCGCAGCACCCGGATACTTCAAGGCAAAGCCGGTGATCACCAGGGTGAAAAACGAAACAAAGAGCAGGCAATGCTGAATGCGCTGGTTCCTGGTCATGCGCACCACGATGCGCGGGCCGTTGGTAAGATGGCCGCCATGCTTGCTGCGCTCGATCAGCTTGTGCACAAAAATCATCAGGTTGTGCAGGACCATGAAGCCGACCACGGAGATGATCAGCAGGATATAGAAGCTGCGAACCCAGTTGTTGACCCTGTCGCCGAAGTCAGCCTTGGCCACGGCTTCGGGATCAAGGTGGATCTTGCCCTTGGCAAAGTTCGCGTTGGCGCCGGGATGGCACTGTCCGCAGGTCTTGACCAGGTTCGCCTGGTTGACCGTTGACAAAGGATCAGACGGCGGAAGAATGTCGTGGCTTCCGTGGCACGATGAGCAGCTCGCGGTCCGGTTCGACCCCACCGCGCTCGCCATTCCATGGTAGCTGGCGTTATAGCTTTCCGTGCGCCTGCCGGGAATGCCGAACTCCGCCGTCATTCTCACGTTGTTATGGCACTGGGCGCAGACGATGTCTGCCTGGTTCCGCGGCGATACCCACGAATCCTTATCCTTGACGGCCTTGATGGTGTGGACGCCGTGGCAGGTCGTGCAGACTGGCCCCTGGGTATTGCCGTCGGCCAGAACCTTGCCGTGAATACTTTTAGCGAACTGGGCCGCCTCGTTGCCGTGGCACTTGGAGCAGGTCTTCGGCACGTTGGCGCGGTAGACCGGAGAAGCAGGATCGCTCGGCGCCAGAACCTGATGCTCGCCGTGGCAGTCCGAGCAGACCGCCGCTTTGTCGTTCCCGGCGGCTGACAGCTTGCCGTGGATCGACTCCTGGTAGGCCAGAGCCGGTCTGCCGGCCATGCCGGGGATCGGCTGCGAGTGGCACTGCCCGCAAGTCTTGGGAATGTTGACTCTGGCGGTGCGGGACTTGGGATCGCCGGCAGGTAAAATTTCATGAATATTGCCGTGGCAGCTTTCGCATTGCGCAGCTTTGGCATTGCCCAGCGCCAGCGCCTTCCCATGAATGCCATTGTCGTACAGCTTCTGTTCGTCGGCATGGCAAGTGATGCACTTGGGTTTTGCCAGTCCCGGATCGTGCGGGATGCCCTTGACGTCGGTGTGGCAATCCACGCAGGAGAACATGGAGCCGTGAATCGAGGCTTTGAACGCGTCGCCGTGCACTTCCTTGCCATTGACCATCGAGCCATCGTTGTGGCAAGCCAGGCAATCGTCGCTGGTAGGTTTGGGCTCAGCTGCGGCCTTGGTCCCTGCGTGTGCAAACCCGGCGCACCCAAGCACCAGGCAAATCATCCACAGTAGTTTTAGTCTCTTCACGAGCCCTTCACCTTCGCGTACGGCATCAACACCTCAAGTAGCTGCCCGGGCGCGTTGGCCCGGGCGGCCCAATCCAGCAATTGGCAGATCTGCTCTTATTTCAGCGATTTCACAAATGTGACCGCAGCCTTGATTTCGTCATCGCTCAGTTTGCCTGCGAAGGCCGGCATCTTTGCCTGCCCTTTGCTGACGATGGTGAACAGCGCTGCATCTGACTTTCCGGTTGTGGCCGGGGTATTCAACGGCTTGATTCCCATGGCCGGCATGGTTTTAGTGCCATCGGCCCCGTGGCAACCGGCGCATTTGGCTTTGAAGATCGCAGCGCCGTCTGCGGCAAACAAGGGCATTGCCATGGTGGCAACAATTGCGACTGCAAAGAATCTCTTCATCGATTCTCCTGTGCTTTTCTCTCATCCTGAAAGCGGTCTTTGGTCCAGACACACTTCCACCGCTTTTACAGGACACATTGGTTTTCGCACTCGTACCGCACGGAGGGCAGTGAGTCTTCTCACGAGTTTCTGTGATATCCATCACAATCTGAATTGACATGCAAACGATGTCGAGGTGCGTTGGGACCGTTTTTTGCCCGGAAATGGGGCCGCCTGGGCCGCCGGGGGTCGGCGGCGGCGTGCGCACAGGCACCCAGGCGCCCCCAATAAAACTTGCTCCCAGGAACGGAATTGGCGAACTCCGCCTGATTTCCGCCGCCAGCATCGATCCAGCGTGACCGCCGCAAACAACCAAGGGCCGCGCGCGGCGGCCCTCGGTCGAATCTGCGGCGAACCTTCAGGAAGCCATGGGGCGAGCGCGCTGAATACGGACCCGGCGGGCGCGACTCAGTCCGAGGGAGCGTACCCGCTCGTAGGCGCCGTGCAAGTCGTCACTGAGGCGGCGCACTACCTCCATGCAGATCGGCGGATTGTCGTGCAGGAACTTCAGCAGATCTTTCCGCTTCACGAATACAACCTGCGCCGTATCCAGCAATTCCGCGGTCACCTCGTAGGCGTCGCCGCTCAGGGTAGCGCCCAGTCCCAGGACCTCGCCGGGTCCAGCCACGCGCAACATCAGGCGTTTGCCGCTCTCCGAACAGATGGAGAGCTTGGCGCGTCCCTCGCAAAGTACATAGACTCCCCGCGATGGGCGGCCTTCGGCGAACAGAAGCGCACCTTTTCCGAGAACGGCCTGTTCCTTGATTTCGTCGAAGCTGTGAATCGCTTCCGGCGACATCTCGCAGAACGGGCGTTCCGAGCGGAATGCGCAATGGTTGCAACTGGGCTGCATATCACTCTCCATGCAAGGTTTTTATCTTTTGTGCGCCACCCACGCAGTGATAACAGTCACCCGCCAACGTGAGTCCCGCCACAGCAGGTTCCGTCATGCCGACCAAATCTGGTCCATGCACGCTGGAAAATGCAAATTCCTAACGCATAGAAAATAAAGGTCCGGCGCCAGGCCGGACCTTGAGAATGAGTGCCTTTTCGAGGGCGATTATACGGTTGCCAGCGCCTTCAGGGCGCTCTTGTTGCGAATGACCAAAGTGGAACCTTTGGCCTGAACAATTTGCCGCTTCTTCAATTCCGCAAATAAGCGGGTGACCGTCTCGCGCGAAGTGCCAATCATCTGGGCGATCTCCTCGTGGGTCAGAGCCAGCTTGATGCGGGGTTCCTGCTTGGCGCCTTCGCCGTTCTTGGCCGTCCACTCCAGCAGCAGCTTGGCAAGCTTTTCCGCCGCCGAGTGGGACAGGCCCAGGGAACGGATTTCACGGCACGCCGTATTATATTTCTCGCTCAACTGCTCGGCGACCCGCAGGCAGGCGTCCGCGTTCTCCTTCAGGAAGCGCAGAAAATCCTCGCGCTTCACGAAGTTAATCTGGCAGGGATCAATAGTTTCGGCGGTCAGCTCGTACGGTTTGCCGCTCACCGACGCGCTCAGTCCCAGGACTTCGCCAGCTTCGGCGATCTTGAGAATCAGCGTCTTGCCGTCCGTGGAACAGATCGACAGCTTCACTCGACCCTTGCAGAGCACGAAGATGCCGCGTGGCGCCTGACCTTCCACAAACAGAATCGCACCCTTGGGGTAGGCGGTTGCATACTTGATCTGCTCAAAGCACTGGAGGGCGGTTTCGGGCAGATCGCAAAAGATCTGGTCTACCCTCATTTTGCAGGTAAGGCAACTCTCGATAATGTCCAGCCCGTATGGTGAAAGCACTGTGTACCCCCTGGGTTGCCCGCCCCGGCTCCGCAACCGGCTGGCAGGGCGGCCTCTGCAACCTGGCCGCACATCTTTTTTTGTAGTTCTGCATCATGAGCCGGTCTGCCACGCAAACACGCCTAGAAAAACCAAACCAGGCACACATGCTCGTCTTAGCTTGTAAGGTTTAACTCGCACCGAAGGGAAGTACATACGTCACACTGCCGTGTGACATTCACACAATGCAGTGACGTGCGGCACAGCTCAAGGTTCATGCTCGGGATGACGCCCCGGGGTCAGCCAGTCTCGCCTAAACATCAGATGACACAAGGTTTATGGGGACACGCGCGGGCGTTCAGGCAGTCGTCGGCAATCCGCAGACGCTCCACCGGATGACCTTCGACCAGGTGCGACTGGATGATCTCGTCAATGTCTGCTTCGCTGACCTTGCCGTACCAGACGCCTTCCGGATAGATCACAACCGTGGGGCCGTGCTCGCATTGATCCAGGCAGCCGGCCTGGTTCACCCGGATCAGGCACGGCAGCGCTCGAGCCGCGACCTTGCTTTTAAACGCACGCAGCAGCGCACCTCCCTTGGCGGGATCGCAGCAACCGCGAGGATGACCCAACTCGCGCGAGTTGGTGCAAACAAAGATATGGAAGTCAAAACCGGGCATGCAGCTATTCTATCCGCACTTGATAGAGCTGGTACTGCGAGGTCGCATACGTCAGCTCAAGCTCCGGAATGCGTTCGAACTCCTGCTTCTCAAAAGGAGCGTTGTAGAGAACCAGGATGGTTCGTGGACACCGCCGCGCCGACCCCACCAGCCGGGTCAATACCTCGCGCAAAACATAGTCTGGAAAGGGGTTGAACAGGTAGAGCACAATGTTGCCCGGGGGAAATTCGTATTCCCTGGCGTCGCCGCACACCAGCTCGATGCGGTGGCATTGCTGGCCGGGCTCGGCAAAGCCGTCGATGTTCCTGTGCGCGATGCCGTCCAGCCGCGGCTGCACCTCCACGCCGACGATGCGGGCAAACGGATACATCGACGCCATCAGCAACGCTCGTCCCTTGCCGGAACCAAGATCGATAAATGTGAAAGTCTCAAAATCCAGGCCCGCCAGATGCTCGAAGATTGCGCCAAACTCTTCTTCCACGGTGGGCTGGTAAAGGCGTTCGCTGAAAACCTCCCGCAGGCGCACCGAAAGCGGCAGCCGCGCCCATGTCGTGTCCACGCCGTGATCGCAATCGTAGTCAATGTCTCCGAAGCGGCTGCGGCGCCGCTCGGGAAGCGAGTCCTTGACGCATTCCGCCAGCTGCTGCGCAAGATAGCGGATCGAGCCCGCAAGTCCGCGGGAACGGATGGAGTCGCGCTGCCAGCGCAAGGCGGCTGCGGCCAGCGATGGCGGCCTGGCGGATTGAGGCATCCATGGATTATGCCATCCCGCCACCCAATTCCGCACGGCCGCCGCTTCCCCGGGGCGCGCACGCCCGCTGCGCCTGTGGCAAAGTAGTAGCAGGCATGACGACCGAACCAGTGGGACTTCCAGCGGCAGGCGCCGCATTCCGTTACCCGAACTTTCGCCTTTTCCAGATCGCCCGTTTCCTGATGGTAGCCGGGTTGGAGATGCAGTCGGTGGCCGTAGGCTGGCAGATTTACGAGATCACCCGCCGCCCGCTGGACCTGGGACTGGCCGGGCTGGCACAATTTCTTCCCGGATTGCTGTTCTTTCTCCTGGGCGGCCACGTGGCAGACCGCTTCGACCGCCGTCACGTCCTGCTCGCCTGCTATGCAAGTTTCGCGCTCTGTTCGCTGGCCCTGCTGGCCATTACCCTGCGCGGACTTCACGGCGTCGCGCCCGTGTACGCGGTGCTGGTGGCGATTGGATTTGTACGCGTCTTCAACGGTCCGGCGGGGCAGGCTTTCTCGCCTCTGCTGGTGCCGTCCGCGGTCTTTCCCAACGCCACCACCTGGGCCTCTTCCATCTTCAACGCCGCCACCATTCTTGGACCTGTGATGGGCGGCCTGCTTTATGCCCTGCGGGGCACTCCGGTTGCCGTGTACCTTACGGCCGCCATCGCGCTCGGGGCCAGCGTCGCTCTGTTGCTTGCCATTCGCATCCACGGAGTGCAGCAGATGAGCCGGGGGCGCGACTGGAACACCGTCATTGCGGGCTTCCGCTACGTTTGGCGCAACCCGTTGATCCTTGGAACCACCACCCTGGACCTGTTCGCCGTCCTGCTGGGCGGTGCCGTCGCGCTCCTCCCGGTCTTTGCCCGTGAGATTCTCAACGCCGGACCGCGCGGCCTCGGCCTGCTGCGGGCTTCCCCTGGAATCGGTGCGGGTTTGATGGCCATCGTTCTGGCCTATGCGCCTCTGCGGCGGCGGGCGGGGGTAAAGATGCTGTGCTCGGTTGCCGCTTTTGGCACCGCAACCGTGGTCTTCGGAGTTTCCCGGAGCCTGTACCTGTCGATGTTCGCCCTGCTGCTGGTGGGAGCAGCCGACATGGTTTCCGTAATTGTGCGTTCCACCGTGGTGCAACTGGCCACTCCGGATGAGATGCGCGGCCGTGTCAGCGCCGTGAACATGCTGTTCATCGGCGCCTCCAATGAGTTCGGACAATTCGAGAGCGGCATCACTGCCCAGTGGCTGGGAGCGGTGCCTGCGGTGGTTGTCGGCGGCATTGGAACCATTGTCGTGGTAGGCCTGTGGAGTTGGCTCTTTCCTGCCCTGCGCAAGGTGGACCGTTTAACCCAGGAGTCGCTGGCCATCGCGGCCGAGCAGGATCTGACGGAAACGCAGTAAACAGCTGGGATTCAAGCTAAACAATCGAGCGTGCGGGCGCAATTTCATTGCGCACCATCGCGTCGCGCACCCACCGCGCCAGCTTCTCAAAGTCCTCCACAACCGGGGCATCGGGGGCGTAGTCCACCACCGTCGAACCGGCAGCCAGAGCTTCTGGAATTAGATCGGTGCGGCGAATGGAAAACGGCAGCAACCGCTCGCCCAGGGCCATCTCCAGGCGCTCGCGAACGTCCTTGTGGAAAGCCACCGTGGGATCGTACTTGTTCAACAGGTAGAACGTGGGAGGGGAGTCCGGATCGTCGTCTTCCTCCGCCAGTTCGCGGGTAACGGTAAGCACCGAGGTGATATCCGGAACAATAACGCGAAGGTTGATGGAGGCCAGGCCGAGCATCTGCTGCTCGGACATATCCTCGTTCGTGATCTCACCCAGAACCCGGCCAACCTCTGCGGCCAGCGCGTTGACCTCGCGCGGCAGCCAGCTATCGACTTCCTCCGCCATCCCGCTCTCGTCCTGCGAGCGCGAGTAAAGATGCAACTGGCCCAGATCGCGCGTGGCAGGGATCGACGTGCGAACCCGTCCCGGCACAACCTGCTTGCCGCCGAAGTGCAACGGCAGAGTGCGCTGTGAATCCGAGTAGATCAGGAAAATGCTCTCACCCATCCCACAAAGCAGGCGCGCCAGTGTGCTCAGGATCGTGGTTTTGCCGACACCGCCCGCACCCGCGCTGAACGTCATCAGCGGAACCCGGAGAGCTTCCGGCCTGCCTGCAGCTTCGTCCTTCCGGCCAACGCCAAGCAGCGAATTCAGCACATTCCAGCGGGGACGGAGAGGCGCTTGATGGGTGTTCTCCTGACGGGCGCACTCTTGGATGCAGGACCCGGACTTGGCGGCCGGAGTATGTGGGCGCGGCTCCATCTTGGCGGCCGGAGCAAGTGGGCGCGGCTCCATCTTGGCGACCGGCTGGAAGGCCGTACGAGCTGGCGCTCCGGAATCGATCGCGGCGGTCCGGCGGCCTTCAAAGACCTTGTACGTGGAACCATCCAGATGCACTCGCGTCATCAGGGTCGAGATATCGTCGGGAGGCGTTACAGCGGCCATCGGTTATTCCCCTGTCGTATAAGAACCGATTCCATTGTAGGAAAACGCGACATCGGACACAACCAGAACTTGAATCTGCGCATGAATATATTGGACGTTCGTAACCACGAAGACGGTGACCATGCCAAACCGGCCAAGTCACCCGTGGATCTTGAGAAGACAGGCGAATCGCTCTAAACGCCCACGCTGCTTGCTGCTTCCTCCCACCAGATCTGGGAATCGAGGGGATTTTCACGCTTGCGGAAGCTACCGCCGTGGTGGGTTACGTGTTCCAGCACCGTTGCAACCGTTCGCGGGATCGCCGCCCGCACCGAATCGCTGAGCGGGGCGCCGACTTCCATCTGTTCGCCGGTGACTCCGATCAGAAGGACATCTTCGGGGCCGTCGCCCGCCAGTTCGGCCACAAAGATGGATTCGGTGATGCATGGCGCGTGCGGATCGAGCCGGACGGCGGGCCGCTGGCGGGTGATTGCTGCCTTGTCATAGACAGTCACCGTGCCAGCCGGCTCGCGGTTCTCAACCGAGTCGATCAGGATCAGCACGTCAATTCCGGTCATGTACGCGATCAAGTCGAGGCCGGGGGTGCCGAGGTCTTCGACCTCGACATTTTCCCCGAACTCGTAATTGGCCGCCATCCAGCGGGCCGTATAGGGCCCCACGGCATCATCGCCGAGGAGGACGCTGCCGACGCCGCAGATCCTGATCTTCTTCATAGCCTCACAGCACCTTCACGGTTGCTACCGGCTTGCCCTCGGGGTCGAAGGTGTGGCAGGCGCAGGCCATGCAGGGATCAAACGAGTGAATCGTACGGATGGCTTCCAGCGGACGAACCGAATCGGCAATGGGGTTATGAAGCAGGGATGCTTCATACGGGCCATGCTGTCCCTTCGCGTCTCTCGGAGAGCCGTTCCAGGTGGAAGGCACAACTGCCTGGTAGTTGTCGATCTTGCCGCCCTTGATCACCGTCCAGTGCGAGAGCAGGCCGCGGGGCGCTTCGTGCACCCCCACGCCCTCGATTTCGCCCGCGGGGAAATCGGGACTGTTGTGGATGGTCACGTCGCCCGTGGCGATATTGTCCACCAGCAACTGCCAGTGCTTGGCGCCCAGTTCCGCCAGCATCGAGGCGCGGATGGCGCGAGCCACGTGGCGGCCCATGGTGGACTGCAACTGGGCAACCCCGACCTTGTGTCCTGCGATGGTCGAGATCAGGTCCAGCGCCTTGTCCGTGTGTGCCCGGGTGAGAGGATCTCCCGAGGCATAGCCGACCAGAATCTGGGCCAGCGGTCCCACCTGCATCGGCCGGCCCTGGAATCGCGGAGCCTTAACCCAGGAGTACTTGCCTTCCGCATTCCAGTCGCTGTACTCAGGGTCGGTTTCGCCCTTCCATGGCTGCAGCGGTTCCTCGCCCTTGTACCAGGCGTGCTTGGTTTCTTCCGTGACGCCGTCGGTGAACACCTTGTCGCGGAAGCCGTCGAAGCGGTGAACCGTCGACAGGTTGCCATCCATGATATAGCCGCCGACCAGGTCGAACTTGGTGTTCTTGGAGTCGGTCGGCAGGTCCGGGGCAGCCAGGTAGTTGGTGACGCCGGAGCCGTAGTTGAACCAGTCCGCATACATCGCGGCGATGGCGCAGACGTCGGGCAGATAAACCTGGTCGACGAACGGCTTGACTTCGTCCATCAACTTCTTGAGCATGAACAGGCGGTCCATGTTGAGGGTCGCGAGGCTGTCAAGGTTGATGGCGTTGGAGACGCCGCCCACGGTGAGGTTCTGGATGTGCGGGCTCTTGGAACCGAGGATGGCAACGGCCTGAACTGACTTGCGCTGGTACTCGAGGGCTTGAACATAGTGCGCAAATGCCAGCAGGTTGACCTCGGGGCTCAGCTTCATCGCCGGGTGTCCCCAGTAGCCATTGGTAAAGATGCCCAGTTGTCCGCTGGCGGCAACCGTCTTGACCTTGTCCTGCGCCGCCTGGAACGTCTTCCAGGAGTTACCTGGCCAGCTCGTGAGGCTTTCCGCCAGGGCAGCGGTTTTCTTCGGGTCGGCGGCGGGAATCTTCAGGATGTCTACATAGTCCAGCGCCGACAGGTGGTAGAAGTGCACAATGTGGTCGTGCAGCCCGTGGTTGATCAGAATGAGATTGCGTATGTACTGCGCGTTCAGCGGAATCTCAAGCTTCAGTGCATCTTCCACCGAACGGACGCTAGCTATAGCGTGCACCGTGGTGCACACGCCGCAGAAGCGCTGGGTAAATAACCAGGCTTCCCGAGGGTCGCGGCCCTTGAGAATGTTCTCAATGCCGCGCCACATCGTGCAGGAGGCCCAGGAATTCGAGACTGCGCCGTTTTCCACTTCCACGTCGATGCGGAGGTGGCCTTCAATCCTGCTGATGGGGTCGATCGTTATTCGTTTCGCCATTTTATGAAAACCTTCTCGTCAATGTCGTGGATTAATGTTCCACCGGTGCGTAGCCAGTCAACTGGATGCCGGGTTTTACCTGCTCTTCGTATTTCGCCATTTTGAGCCAGTCCGCATTCGTCCCGGGCAGGATCGCCAGCTTCTTGACCGCTACCAGGTAGGCCAGCACGGCAATGCCGACAAATGACAGCGAAACCGTCAGCTCAATTGCAGTCGGGAAATACATAGCGCCGTCCCTGGCGCGGAACGCCAGGGTGGTCGGACTGAAGCGGTAGATCATGCCGCCCAGCGCGCACAGCAAGTGCGCCCGGAACATGGTCGCCAGCTTCCTCGCCTTCTCCGTCGAGAGAACGTAGGCGGAGCCCAGAATCAGCGCCGTCTCCGTCCAGAACAGGATGGAGAAGAAGCCGTCGGTGAACACGTGGAGAATCTTTCCGCGGAACAGAATGTCAAGGAAGCGGAACGCCGTCCAGGTGTACACCGTCCAGACCGTCAGCTTGTTCAGCTCCGCCAGCACGCTCGGATCCACATCGCGTTTCCACGAGAGTTTGGCCAGCAGCAGGCAGAGCACAACGCAGTTGTATCCCAGGAACGCCGCCGCCCAGACGTAAATCAAGGGAAGGAACGGCGTCTGCCATAGGGTGTTGACGCGGTTACCGCCCAGGATCATCAGGGCGCCCAGCGACGACTGGTGCATGATAGGCAGGATGTAGGCGAGTCCGATGATGAAGGGATAAACCTTCTCCATCGCGCGCTCACAGGCTTCGGCCAGACCACGATACTTAGGCTGTTCGTAAATCACGTACTCAAACAGTGGCGGCAGGTTTTCCAGAAACAGCGGCACCGTCGCATACAGCGTCATGCAGACCGCGATTTCCAGCAGCGGAGAATGCAGATTCCAGGTCCAGGGAGCGATCAGCCAATACATGTTCCACGGGCGGCCCACATCCACGCCCAGCATGGTAAGACCCGCGGAGTAAGCGAGAAAGCTGGTCAGCACCGCCAACCGCAGCACCGAGTGCAGTTTCTCCCTGTTAAAGACCCAGGCGGCAATACCCACGGCGAATCCACCGGAGCCAAGACCCGTCAGGACCATTACGTTAAAGGTTTTCCAAAGACCCCAGGCAAAGGGGTCGGACATGCCCGAGACGCTGCCTCCCAGGCCCACCACTTCGCGGTATACGGTCAGCGCCAGGCCGACCGCGATCAGGACAACCAACGCCCAGAATCCGCGGGTGAACACGGGGACACCATAGACGGGAACACTTCTCTCCCACCGTGTCATAGTTGTGGCCTCAATCCGGTCTTCTTCTGATCCTCGACCAAGTGATGCGTATGTTCTTTCAGGTTTCTTCCCGCCATCATGACCATGCCGGCATAAATCGCAATCGGCAGAGCCAGCCATTTGTAGACCATGTGGGAATACTTCAAGCCGGAAGGAATCGAGTGCTCGCCAACATCGGGCAGCCCGATCTTGTCAAAGGCCACCCGCGACAGGTACAGAACCTGGGTTCCGCCTGCGTCGTGCTCCCCGTACACCCTCTCCTGGTAATATTTTCCAGGGTTGGCGGCAATGCGGCGTTTGGCTTCCTTCAGCAGATCTTCGCGCCTGCCGTAGATCACCGCATTGGTGGGACAGACTGCGCTGCAGCCGGGCTGCTTGGCGCCCTTGGCAATGTAATCGCGGCACAGTTCGCACTTCACAATCTTGGGATTGAACCCATCCCACTGGAACGCCGGAATGTGGAACGGGCAGGCGATTTGGCAGTAGCGGCAGCCGACGCACTTTCCGCCGTACCACCACACCACGCCGGTCTCCGCATCCTTGCGCAATCCGCCGAACATGCACGCATTCATACAGCCAGGATCGATGCATTGCATGCACTGCTGTTTGAAGTACGAGTGATCCGACCCGTCGGCCGTGCGGTACAGCTTGATGATGTTCTTGGTGAAGTAGTTCAGCGCGGGAGGAGCCTGGTGGAGGCCGTCGATGCGGGTGTCGGGTTTCAGGCCATTGGCCTGCGAACACGCCACCATGCACGACTTGCAGCCAACGCACTTGGTAGCATCGTAGAGCAGACCGAGTGCGCCTTTCGGCGCCTGTTTCTCCTCCTCCGCGTGGGCGACCCCCGGAAGTGCGGCGGACACGCAACCGGCCGCAAGAATCGGCAGGCTGCCCTTGGCGAGATTTTTGAATGCCTCGCGGCGTGTCATTGCCATGGCTATTTACCTCCGGCAGTCGTCGACTTGGCCTCGTCAGCAATGGCTTCTTCACTGCTTTCGAGCCGTTGTCCGGCAGTCCAGGCGGCGCCGCCCAGCGCACCCGCTGCCAGGCCAACCAATCCGGCGGCAACAGCCCCGAACTTGCCCACCGTACTGGCAATCGGAGCATAGGTATCCGGCGGAGTCGCGGTGTGAACATCGACTTTATCGAAGGCGGGAATGCGGAAGGCTACCGATTTTTCGGTGCAGCCAAAGCAGGGAGCGCCAATGCCGATCGGCCATGCGTCCACCATTTCGTTGAATTGACGGGTGGAGCAGCCCGCATGGGTGACCGGGCCTTTGCAGCCCAGCTTGAACAGGCAATAGCCTTCGCGATGGCCGGCCGAACCAAAGTTCTCCGAGAATCGCCCGGCATCAAAGTGGGCGCGCCGCGGGCAGTGGTCGTGGATCAGGCGGTCGTAGGCAAACTTGGGACGCTTCAGGTCATCGCAGGCCGGCAGTTTGCCCATCACGGCATACTCAAGCACCACCCCCAGGAGCGTATACGGATTCGGCGGGCAGCCGGGAAGATTGACGATCGGCTTGTCTGTGATGATCGAATCAACGCCGGTCGCGCCGGTGGGATTCGGATCCGCCGAGGGCACACCGCCCCAGGAGGCGCAAGAGCCCATCGCAATGATCGCCGCAGCCTTCGAGCCCACGTCTTTCAGGACGTCCACCGCCGTACGGCCGCCGAGGAGCATGTAATTTCCCTGCTCCTTGGTCGGAATTGCGCCTTCGACAACCAGCACGAACTTCCCGGCGTTTTCCGTGACGGCCGACTTCAGCGCGTCTTCGGCCTGCTGACCGCAGGCAACCATCAGGGTTTCGTGATAGTCGAGAGAGATGATGTTGATGATGAGGTCTGCCACGTCGGGTTTGGAAGTGCGGAGAAGCGTTTCAGAGCACCCGGTGCAGTCTTGGAAGTGAAGCCATACGACCGAGGGTTTCTTGGCTTTGGCAATCGCCTTGGCAATCTCCGCCGGCTTGGCCTTCTCTGTGAGGGCCAATCCCATGGGAGCCGTTGCCACGATGGTCGTACAAAGCTGTATGAAATCTCGCCGTGAGTAGCCCGCATTTTTCAAACTCTGGGCTATTGTTTCCTTTTCGATTGCGTCTTTTGCCATGTCATATCCTGTGCGGTGACATTTGCCTGCATCAGTACTTCCGGCCGAACGATGATGAACCTGGAACAGTCTGGGCCACATCGCCGGGAAAGCCCGGCGGGTACACAACACTCAAATTTGGTGTGACGTGATACAGCTTTTACGGTGACGTGATACAGCGCTCTGTTTATCTGTCATAGCGCCTCACCCGGCAGTGATCCCACTCACTAGAGAATGTGATACTCGACGCCATGCCTCGTGAGCACTGATTTCAGTCACGCATTGTTGTGATATGAGTCACACGGCGCGGACCATAACTATTCCACCCACGCCGCATTCCGGCTCCCCATCCCTGTTCTTCCGCCGCGCGCGTGCCACCTGCCCGCCGCCTGCCCCATGCGCCGCCATGGCGCATCAGAATCCGCCCTGAGCAGCGTGGCTCGGCGGACACGCCTCGTGTCAGCCAAGCCACACTGCATTTTCTTCTCTCGCCCCTAACTCGTTTGCCAGCAATGCAGCGAGGCGTGGCACGCTTCCTGCACTCAGCCCATGCGCAAGTCAGGAAAGGCAAGCAGATGAAAGTTCTGGGAGGCAGGACGGCGGTGCAAGCACTCTTACTGGTGGCCCTGGTGACCCCGGCCACGCCGCAAAGGCGGCAAATCGTGGTCAGTATTCCCGACCACAAGCTGGCCCTGGTCGAAGACGGCGAGGTAAAAAAAGTTTATCCCGTAGCTACCGGTCGCACGCAGACGCCGAGTCCAGCCGGAGACTTCAAGGTCGTTAATCGCGTCACCAACCCTACCTATTACCACCGCGGCAAGCCAGTAGAACCGGGTCCGGATAATCCGGTTGGCACACGCTGGATTGGACTCGATGAAAGAGGCTACGGCATTCACGGCACCAACGCGCCAGACTCCATCGGCAAAAGTTCCTCCCACGGATGCATCCGCATGGCGCGGCGCGACCTTGAGGAGTTCTTTGAGATGGTGCGCCCCGGCGACCTGGTAAGCATTCGCGCCGGGCGCGACGCCGAGACCACCGCGCTGTTCGCATCTCCGGCGCCCGCCAAGCCAGTGGGAATGGCGGGCAGCGAACCTCTGGCGCACGGCGGCCAGTAGAAGGCCGGGCCGCGCGTTACGGAAAGGATTGTGATGGCAACGATGATAACGGCGATGACGGCAGCGGCAGCCCTGTTGTTTTCTCTCGCGCTGGCGACGCTGCTGGAAGAGTTGATCTTTGGCGGGCTGTGCCGCTGCTTCTTTAACCCTCGCACCCTGCGCCCGCCGAAACCGCGCGAGCTGGGAAAAGGTTTCAAGGTTTCAAAATTTCAAGGCCCCGGCCGCAACGATTGATCTTCTGGTCAATCGTTGCGGCCGGGGAGAGTGCCTACATAGGTAATCCTTTGCAGGAGTGCGCAAGGATTGCTCACTTTGCTACCCAAGGGGTCTGCAACGATTGACTACTCTGCTAATCGTTGCCGCGGAACCGGCCTCGCCAGACCCACCCGGAAGGTCCACTTACCAGGTATGGAATCTTCCTTTCCTCCGCTTGAGCCGTGAAAAGGTCGAGCCTTACCACGAGGAATCGCTGAGGCGGCGCAATCCTCGAACCCTTGTAAGCCGCGCTGGCTAGTCCACGCAGGTAAATCCCTGCTTGCTGGCGACGGACTTTACTTTGGGGAAGTACACCATGGAATATCTTTCCGCGGTGTTCTTCGACCACGAACTACCATCGGTTCGAGCAATGTGCTTCCAGTATTCGGGAAGGCTCACATCGTAGGCATCGATAGCCGGCCGCAGGTTCTCGATGTGATAACTCTCCTCGTGCCGGAAGCTCTTGATGGGTAGGCGCGGCTTCTGTGTGGACGGCTGATCGACATAGCCGATCACTACGCCGGCGACCGGAAAGGTGTACTCGGGCAGTCCCAGCAGGTCGATCATGGCCTGAGGGTCGCGGCGGATGCCTCCGATGGGAACGATGCCGAGGCCGTAGGAGCGGGCGGCAATCATAAGGGTTCCCAGTGCAATGCCCAGGTCCGTCGCGGAGACGACGAGGCCTTCCACGCTGTGTTGCAGTTGCTGGGTAACTCCGGCTTTCTTCAACCCAACGCTTGTCTTGTAAAGGTCGGCGACGAGCGCCAGAAACACAGGAGCCTTGGCAATCCAAGGTTGGCCCCCGGCAATTTCGGAGATACGCTTGCGGCGCTCCGCGTCTCTTACCACGACAATAGAGACCTGCTGGCTGTTGATTGAGGTGGGTGCCAGATGCGCCGACTCGATGATGTTGTCGAGAATTTCGTCGGGGATAGGATCGGACTTATAACTGCGTTCGCTGCGATGGGATTGAAGAAGACGCACTGTATCGTTCATCGGTTCTCCCGCACGGAGTTGGCATCCGCGCTTTCAATTTAGTTTTGGACTATTTCATTGGATTCACCCCGAAGCAAGCTGGATTCACGGGCCCCAATCGAGTTGTACTCAGGAGTGGTAACGGCTCCCGTCGGGACAACGCTTCTTCCCTTGCGCCGCTTGCATGTACAATCCACTTCATCATGCGCCTTATCGTTCGCTCTTCCGCCATCCATGCCGCCGGTGTTTTCACCCTGGAACGCATTCCAAAAGGAACGCTGGTCGTGGAGTACACCGGGACACGCATGAAGCATGACGATGCCGACGATCTTTATAATAAGCGGCCCTATACCTATCTTTTCGGGGTAGGCGATGGCACCTACGTCATCGATGGCTTCGGAATGGCGATGTATCTCAACCATTCCTGCGCGCCCAACTGTGAGACCGAAGAGGACGAGGGGGAACACGTTTGGATCCGTGCCATTCGCGACATTGATGCGGGCGAGGAGCTGGTCTACGACTACTTTCTCTATGACGGCGAGGGAGATGCACCCTGCTCATGCGGTGCAGAGCGATGCCGGGGAACGATGTATTCACCCAAGGAATTAAGAAAACGCAAGCGCGCGGCTCCAGGGCAGCGAGGCCGCAAGGCCACGAAAGACGCGCGGGCTGCAACAAAATAGAATTGCGCCTGGAAATGCACACTTCTCCTGTCCCGTGACGCGCGTGCAGGAGGAGTGTGCGGATCGAACCAGGCTGGGCGCTCTGTTACTTCGCGGGGGCCTTTTCTTTTTTGCGGGCAGCCCAGCGGGCGCGCGCTGCTTCCGACATCTTTTTGCGGGCTGCGGCCGACATCTTACGCTTGAGCCGGACGGGAGTCGCCTTACTCTCCACGCTCTTTACCGGAGCCTCTTCCAGACTGCTTAGAACGGAAAGAGCGTTATCGACACGGGCCAATTCCTTGCAAAGCCGGATATGCTCCTGCTTCAATTGATGAACTGCAGAGTTGATTGCTTGATTTGCCATGTTACACAGTGTAACAAGAAATTAACTTAAGGGAGTTACATGAGCGCTCTTTGTGGAACCATCGTAATCCACAAGTTAAGAACTTCTGCGGAAAAGATCGTAAGCCAGTTCGGCCAAGTGACAGAGTAAGTCCGCCACTACCCTGCCAGTTCAGGGCGCTTCAGGCGCAGGAGCGAGAGCGCGGCCAGGGTGAGCGCGTCAGCCACTTGCCCACTTTCCACCATCTGATGAAACTCACTCCAGGTGAAACTCTGGCGAACCATGTCCTGTTCCTCGTGCTCGGGCTGCGCATCAAGCTGGGTAAGTCCGGTGGCGGCGAAAACGTACAAAGGCTGGGTCAGAAAACCGTACGCGATATAGATGCGGGCAAGCAGTTGCATTTCCTTCGCTACCAGTCCGGTCTCCTCGCGCAGCTCGCCGCGGGCAAGGTCTTCAATGGTGTAATTGGCGGCCTGCTCCCACGTACCCTGGGGAAATTCCCAGAAGCGGCCTCCAACGGCGTACTTGAACTGTTGCACCATGTGTACCCTGCCGTGATCGACAGGGATGACCATGGCGGCATCGGGTTTTTCCACCACGCCAAAGATTCCCTTCGAGCCGTCGGCGCGGCGGATCTCATCTTCCCGCACAGTCATCCAGCGATTCCGGTAAACGATTCGCGAGCCCAGCGTCTGCATTGCGACTCCCATGGCAAAATGGATTCTGCCGCTGCCCCCGGGCTTGACGGCGGGTACGGGCCAACAAATGATCCCCCCGCTGCTGACGCCAGCCGGGGCGCGGCGGTTATAATCAGATTCTCCCATGAGCTACACCGTCCTGGCGCGCAAATACCGTCCCCAGAAGTTCACCGATGTAATCGGTCAGGACCATGTGGTCCGCACCCTGAAGAATGCGCTGGAGCAACAGCGCATCGCCCACGGCTACATTTTCAGCGGCCATCGCGGCATTGGAAAGACGACCATCGCCCGCATCCTGGCGATGGCCTTGAACTGCCAGTCCAGCGACCGCCCGGTGGCGGAACCGTGCGGCGTTTGCGACTCCTGCCGGGAAATTCGCGAGGGCTCGGTGGGCGCCATGGACGTGATCGAAATCGACGCGGCCACCAATCGCGGCATTGAAGAGGTGCGCAGCCTGATTGCCACGGCCTCGGCCGAACCGGCACGCGACCGTTATCGCATCTTCATCCTCGACGAAGCTCACCAGGTGACCGATGCCGCCTTCAATGCGCTGTTGAAAACCCTGGAAGAGCCGCCCCCGTGGGTTGTGTTCATGATGGCGACGACGCAGCCCGAGGATATTCCGCAGACGATCCGCTCGCGCTGCCAACACTTCAGCTTCCATGCGGTCCGCTTTGAAGAGATCGTCGGCCACCTGCGCGAGATCAGCGCGGCCGAAGGGTTGACGGTGGATGAGGACGCGCTGGCGCTGCTGGCCGAGGCCGGCGACGGCTCCATGCGCGACGCTCTCAGCATCATGGACCAGGCAATCTCCTGCAGCGGCGGCCGGCTGACCGCCGAAATCGTGCGCGGCCTCGCTGGATCGGTCTCCACCGAAGTGCTGGAGCGGGTGATGAACGCGGTGCATGAGAACTCCAGTGACGAGGTGCTGCGGGTTGTCGACAAACTGATGGTGGAAGGCCAGAGCGCAACTTATTTCGCCCGCCAGACGGTTCGTTTCCTGCGCAATGCGCTGGTGGCAAAAGTCGCCGGAATCGAAAGTCCGATTCTGCAGATCAGCGCCGATGAAAAGAAAAGGGTCGCCGCCGTGGCCTCCCTGTTTGGCGAAGAAGAATTGACCCGCTTTCTGCAGATCATGCTGCGGACTCATGGCGACGTGAGTTACAAGCAGGAGCAGCGCTTTCACCTCGAGCTGGGACTGCTGAAGATGGTGCACGCGCAACGCCTGCTGCCGCTGGAACAATTGCTGAGCAGCGTCAGCCTGACCGATGCGGCAAGCACAGCGGGCCCGGCCGCGCCATCCACGCCCCGGCAGCCGGGGACTGCACCGCGTCCGGCGCCGCCGCCCTCATTCACTCCGCGTCCGCCCGGCGTTGCGCCCATCGCCGGCGGTTCTTCGCCCTTCGGGCAGACCACTTCCAAGCCGTCGCCGTTTGCGGCCGACAATGCCCGCAAGGGTCGTGAAGATATGTCTGCCGCAGAGGACGCGGCGCCAACCGCGCCCGCCCCGGCTCCATCCAACACGCCCGCCGGCTACAGCGCTCAACCAGTGCCGCAAGGATTCAGCAGCCGGATTCAGGTGATCGCTGCGCAGGCGATGCCAACGGGAGCCAGTGCGCCATTCGACAACGGCAGCGCGCTGGCGGTTGCGCCGCGGGTGGAGGCCCCCGATGCAGTTCCGGACGCGAGTGCGATCCGCGAAGCGGTGTTGCAGGCACTGGAAACCGGCGGCTCGCAGATGCTGTCGCTCGCCCTGGAAGAGGGACGCTGGTCGGTGGAAGGCAAGCTGGTTTCGGTCCAGGTGGAAATGTCGGAGGAGATGATCGAGGTCAGCTATACCCGGCAACAGGAGAAGCTCGCCAGCCGCGCTGCAACCGCCGTGGTGGGGCGAACGGTCAAGGTTCGCCTGTTGAGCCAAAGCACCCATGGCGCGGAGGGGAAACCATTTCCATCCGGAAGCGGACGCGCCCCGGCCCGCGATAGCATCAAGACCAGGGCCGCCGACGAGCCGGTGGTGAAACGCATGATGGAAAAGTTTGGAGCAGAGATTCGCATTGTGATGGACCGCTCGGAGAGGTGACCGCAATGGACATGAAACAGATGCAGGAAATGATGACGCGGGCGCAGGAGATGCAGCAGACGATGCGGCAGAAGATGCGCGAGACGCAGGTCGAGGCTTCCTCGGGCGGCGGTGCCGTGGTGGTGCGCATGAATGGCGAAAAACAGGTGCTCTCCGTCAAAATCGAAAAAGATGCGGCAGCCGACGTGGAGATGTTAGAGGACCTGGTGACGGCGGCCGTGAATGAAGCCGTGCGCAAAGTGGATGCTGCCATGCAATCGCAACTCGGCGGAATGCTTGGTGGAATGGGGCTGCCACCAGGACTGTTCTAAGACGCGGCACGGGAGAGTTCGATGAGTGAGGGCGTTAGTCGCTCCAAGGATTGGTCGGTACAGCTACCTGGTTTCCTGAATGCGTCGTGGTTTGTGCTTGTTCTCGGCCCAACTTTTCTTTACATCGCTTTTCTGGGATACATGCGGTTGGACCCGGACGGGAGGGGGCCTCTTTATGAACCCGCCGTAGGCCTGTCTCTCGGGGCTTTATTCCTTTTTAGCTTCCTAGCGCCTGTTTGGCTGCTCTTGTTCATGCTGCTGATAGTAAGGTGCCGCGGGAACGTGGGGCGGTGGCTATGGCTGCAAGCAATTTCCATGCTCGGCTTTTGGCTGTGCCTCTTTTATGAGTTTTATACCCATCCTATTGATATGTAGGAAGTCATGTCCAAGTTTGCCGAGCCCATGGCTCGCCTCATTGACGAACTGAAGAAGCTGCCGGGCGTGGGCAGCAAGAGCGCGCAACGCTACGCGTTCCACATCCTGCGTGGCTCCGACGAGGATGCCGAACAGTTGGCGGGCGCAATCCGCGAGATCAAGGCCGCCCTTCGCCTCTGCTCGGTCTGCAATAACATCACCGACGTGGACCCTTGCGTCTACTGCTCCAGCGCCACCCGCAACCAGCGCGTGGTTTGCGTGGTGGAAGAGCCCACCAACATCGCCGCGGTGGAAAAGGGACACACCTACAACGGCGCCTACCACGTGCTGCACGGAACCCTGTCGCCGATTCACGGCGTCGGCCCCGAGCACCTGCACATTTCCAACCTGCTGCGCCGCGCCGAAAGCGGCTCCGTCGACGAGGTCATCCTGGCGACCAACCCAACCGTGGAGGGCGAAGCAACCGCCGTATTCCTGGCGCAGCAACTGAAGCCAACCGGGGTGCGGGTCACCCGCATTGCAACCGGAATTCCCGCCGGCAGCGACATTGAATACGCGGACGAGGTGACCCTGCAGCGGGCGCTGGAGGGACGGCGCGAGATGTAGGACCGCAAGCCGGAGCGTTTGTCGTATGATCGACCTTATGGACGATAAAACATTCCAACAACTCGCCGAGCAAGCCATGGAGCGGCTCACGCGCGCGCTCTACGACGTGGAAGAAGCGGTGGATTTCGACGTAGAGGAACGCGGCGGAGCCTTGCACCTGACCTTCGAGGAACCGCCAGGCACCTTCGTCATCTCGCCCAATTCATCGGCGCGGCAGATCTGGATCTCGGCGCTGTCCACCAGTTTCAAACTCGACTGGAGCGCAGCCTACACGGATTTTGTGCTCACCCAGAGCGGTGAGCCGCTGCTGCCACTGGTCGCGCGCCTGCTCACCCAGCAGACAGGCAATGCCGTCACGCTGGACTAACGGTTCGGCGCCCGGGGTCTATTCGGCGTTGCGGAGATGCGCCGGAGGAACCACGCCGGAGGCAATCTTGCGGCCGTTGCCGGGAATGAATGGCTCGATGGTTGCTGGGCCCAGTTTGCGGCGCAGATCCTCGGCAATCTGCCGCCCGTGGTAACGTCCGTTCTCGATGAAAATTTCGTTGGTGTTCATTCCCGCAATAATCACGCCCGCCAGATAAACTCCAGCCATATTGCTTTCCAGGGTGCGCGGGTCTACCACCGGCTTTGACGAAGGCTGCTGGGAAAGCTCCACTCCCAGCGCGCGCAGAAAGTTGAAGTCCGGATGATAGCCGGTCATGGCCAGCACAAAATCATTCTTCATCCGTAATTCGCCCTGCGGCGTCTGGAGGAGAATGGTGTCTGGGGTGATCTCCCGGATGGACGTGTTGAAATAAGCGGCGATCTCCTGGTTCTTGATCCGGTTCTCAAGGTCCGGCTTGATCCAGTACTTGACGTTGGGCGAGATGGCCGCTCCGCGATGCACGAGGGTGACGCGGGCACCGTGACGCCACAACTCCAGCGCCGCGATGGCTGCCGAATTCTTCGCTCCCACCACCACCACATCGGCATCGTAAAACGGATGCGGCTCGCGATAATAGTGCGTCACCTTGGGAAGGTCCTCACCGGGCACGCCCAGGCGATTCGGCAGATCGTAATAGCCGGTGGCAACCACCAGCTTGCGCGCAAGAAACTCGGATGGACGCAAGAGCTGGTCCTTGCAATGCACCAGGAACGCTCCGTCGGCGCCCTCAATGCCGGTCACCGCGTGGTACTGGCGCACATCCAGGCGATAGAACTCGGAAACCTTGCGATAGTATTCCAGCGCCTCCAGGCGCGAGGGCTTCTGTTGCGCGCTGACGAAGGGAATCTCGCCAATCTCCAGCAGTTCCGGCGTGGTAAAAAATGTCATGTGGGTCGGGTAGTTGTAAAGCGAGTTGACCAGGCAACCCTTATCCACGACAACCGCGGAATACCCCGCGCGCCGCGCCTCAATCGCGCAGGCCAGACCCGTTGGACCGGCGCCAATGATCAGTACGTCGAATTGCTCCATGCGTTGCCTCGCAGTCTACAAAATAGATGTTACAACGAATGGAACTGCCAGGGATGGCGGCGGCAGGCCAGTTCCCTGCCGGGATCGATCGTCCTGCGGACGCGGAAGCCTCCCTCCCTGCTGCAAAATCGCCCAGAACACGGAAGGCGAGCCCCGAGAGATCATCCACGCGGTGAACTCCCGTCTTTCCCTGGCTACGGCCGCCGCTGGCTGGGATACGCTGCCGTGCGGGCAGTTTTCGCGATTGCCAGCCATTGTGGACCCATGTTTGGCGCCGTGTTGTTTCAGAACCAGCGGCAGCCGGGGGCCGGTCAGTCGCAGAGAGATTGGCGCTTCTGTTCTGTGGTAGGCTAAACATGTGTGGGCGCGTAGCTCAGTTGGTAGAGCAACGCCCTTTTAAGGCGTGGGTCCTGGGTTCGAGTCCCAGCGCGCTCACCATGATTCTAAAAGACTTACGCCGAATCAGATAAGCGGTTTTCAGACGCCCCCAGACGCCTTTAGAGGCTGAGTTATAGATTTCGGACTCTTTTTCTGTCCGATCTTGTCCTTCATTTTCTTCGGAAGCGCCCTGGGGAAAACCATCTGAACAACCTTGGCGTGAGCCTTCTGCTGGTCCGCACTGACCGCCTGCGAATACAGGCCGAGCGTCAGCGTGGGAGTTGTGTGCCGGAGCTGAGACTGCGTGACCTTCACGTTTTCCCCGTTCGAGATCAGCAACGTGGCCAATGACCGCCGCAGGGTATGCCAACCGATCGGTGCCTGCTTGCTGCTCTTGAGTCCGGAGACCTTCTCGATCACCGGCCGGATGTGCTTCCTGAAGAGGATCTGGTACGTGTACGGCGATTTGCCGTGAAAGAACGGACTGGCGAAGATCCAATCCTCTTCCCCGCGGTAAGGCGTGTGCTCGCGCCACAGACGCAATGCATCCATGATGGGCTTGGCCAGCGGAAGATCGTTGTCGCGGGATTTGGTCTCCTTCAACTCTCCCTGGGACAAGGCCCGCTCCGACCGGAGCGTGCCGATCTTCCACTGCACATCCTTCCACTTCAAGGCGATCAACTCCGATGCCCGCAAGCCTGTCACGGCGTCGAGCAATACCATCATTGCCTCGCGCAGAGGAAGCTCCTCCAACACCTTCTGGACGACCTGCGGTGTCAGTACGACCCTTTGGATCGATACCTTGCCGCTCTGGCGAACTCCCGTCGAGGCTCCCCGATGGCCAGGCGTACCGCCCTGGCCGCAGATGGGATTGTGTTCTACCAGCTCCCAGCGGACGCCATGGGAGAAGATCGTGGACAGGATGCCCTTGATCTTCAACTTGGTTCCGTCGGGTCTGTCGATCGCATGGAGCCAGGTTTCGATCTCCATGGTTCTCATTTCGCAGGCTAGACTGTCGTTCCACTCCGGCTCGATCCAGTTCTTGATGTAGCCAAGGTTGGTCTTGCGGGTAGACTTCGATGTCTTCGGCAGCTCGTGTTCGACATAATGGCTGACCAGAAAGCAGAACTTGATGGGACTGAGTTGGTGCTTGTCCTGGTTCAGTTTGAATCGAAGGCCCTCGGCTGCACGGTTGGCCGCCGACTCGGTCGGATAATCCTTCAGGGTTCCGATTACCTCTTTGTGCTCCCGACGCTTCCCGTTGATCTCCTCGCTCCAACGGAAAACCCAGACAATACCATTTGCTCGTTTTTCCTTGCGCACCGTGCCAGAGTTGTAGCGCGTGCGCGTTCGATCGTGACTCAATTGACCCTCCTTGTCGTCTTGTCACGATTCGCATCTCCAGGTAGCGAATTTACCTTGCCACGAACGAATTCGGCAAGCTCGCTGATGAGAAAGAACCACCGCTTCCTGGATCCGTCGCCAAACGGGTGCGCAGGGATCTTGCCGTCACGCGCCATCTGCATGACGCTGCGTATGGAGTAGTGGAGGAAACTGGCTGCTTCGTCGGCTTCGACGAACGGCTCCGGGAAGATGGAACGGGGCGCAGTAGGCTCATCAGTGAACATCAGTTTGTATTCCTTGTTGGATTCTTCGCCGTATGGGCATAAGTTCTGAACTGCTCATGACTACTTCTCTCCTTAATTTCCCTGGGGTACTTCTGTTGATTGACTTGGGTTGCCTCACTTGGAAGTCGAACGCGCCTTCCGTTCATCGAGCCAGGCTTCCATCGCGCACACCCCGTTCGACTCATTGAAGCGCGCCCCGTAAATCTGGATCGTCGTGGCTACGTTGCGGTGCCACAGAAGCTTGGACAAACGCAAATAGTCTTCCGGGTGGGCATCAAGCCATGCGTATGCGACGATGTCGCGGAACCGATGGGGCGAGACCCGGCGGCCGGCGTACCGAAGAGTGAGGGCGCCAACCGCTTCTGTCATGGTTGAATCGTCCATAGCCCCCCCGCGACGATTGACAAACAGTTTTTCGCAGTAGTTGCCGCCAAGCAGAGTTGGGCGGTGTGCGGAAAGATACTCCTCCAACAGAGGCACGAGCTGCTTGGGCAGTAGCGAGTGAATCGGAACCTTTGTTTTGACCTCGTCGGGCGCGAAGCGAAACTGCCAGAATTGTGCGGATGGATTCCTCTGTTCTTCAAGGAGCAACCAATCGGGCTTTTTGAGCTCGCTCACTGCTGGGATTGTGCTCTTGAACAGGTTCGGCTCTGGCCCTGATACGCGGCATTCACGAAGGTTTCGCTGACGCCATGGTAGAATGGCAAGCCACTTTATAAGCAGTTCGTCCATAACCAGCTGAGAAGCCTCGGCGGACGAAGTCCGGAGTTTCAGTCGATCCTGATGTATCTGCTCAGGAATTCGTTCGACCACGGTATATTCCAGGAACTTCTCAGCTTTCCTCCTCCGTTGTGCTGACTCAGATTCCTGCGGGATGCTGTCCAGAAGGCGGTCGAACCAAGTTAAGTCGATGTTGCGATGAACCGGATGGTGACGGAGCGCGGCCCTAAGCATGCTTAAGCCAATACGGACTCCGTACCCTCCGTTGTGCCGTTCGTTGATGCGCCATTCGGCGAAACCGGTAACGACATGTTCTTGGACCAGGTCGGCGAGGCATTTGATCTGGGCTTCGTGCCTGACATTCAGGGCATACCCGTAGAGTCGGCAGATCACATGTTCGAGGGACTTGGCTGTAACGGGACGATGTTTTCCTTCAGAAGGACGTCCGGGTGAGAAATCTGCCTGCTTCCACTTCAGCAATTCGCGAACTTCAGATTTCAGGGGGCTCGGAAATTCATCGACAGGCACTTTATAACTGGCGACGACTTGCCGGGCCTCGGTGTCGGCCAGACCGAGCTTGTTGAGCGTCTGCCAAAACCACCTGACAGTCGTATTGGTATTGGCGATAGAGAATCCTTCTTTGACCTTCGATTCCGCCCAATGGATGGTGTCCTCATCTGTAACCGCAAGCGGCGTTGGCCGGATTGCGATGAGGTACTTGACCAAGCTCTTCCGGATCTTCCACGAAGCGCGACGGCCGCGGGCCATCATCGAGTTCCAGGCGGGCGGGACATCATCGGCAGGAGCCCAGCCGTACTCCTTCGCGCCGTTGAGCAGGATGTTGGCTTGATTGACGTAGGTCCGGATCGAGTTTTCGGCGTACTTGCGGCCGACCAGATATGCACGGAACGAATCCTTGCCATCGAAAACTGCCTGAATGGTTAGACGATCTATAGTGGTCGAAAGATAAGTCGCCAAGACTCCGCAGGCTGTGCGCAACATCGGCAAGCCCTTGGTTCCTTCTTGCTCCAGGCGCTTGAGAAGATCTGCGATAGTATTCGGCACTATCACGTCAGTCTGCGCACTTGGCGAAGAAGTCGGCACTTGCAAAGCAATTTGCGTACCATTAAGTTCATTTGCCACATTCATATATGCATTTCTCCAAGAAGGTATTGGTCATCTCTATGTCGTAAATTGCAGATAAAACGTGATGAATCGCGAACAGACGCGAATTCGATCTGCGATCACGAATCAGCACGAAGGTAAGGCTGATAGCGCCTGATATAGCGAACGGGCCAGAACAGATGCGATGTCTCCGGGAGCTGTTTTTGAATGAAGTGTCGCTCACTGCTGGTCATCCTTCCGGCTGTTGCGGAGGAAGTCCTCCAGGTCCTGAGGGAAGAACTTCCAGCGGCCCGGAAGAGCCCGCGGGGTGAGGTGCCCCGCGGTTATCCAGTTCTGAATGGCGCGAACGCAGACCTTAAAGATCTTGGCTACGTCGCGGTTGGTGTACATCGGTTGGAGCGGCAGATCCTGGATAGCCAGGATGGCCTCCAGCATCGGGTACTTAATGGTGTCGGAATTCTCCATTGTGATTCTCTTTCCGGCCGCCAGGCACACGTCGAGCGTCTGCACGCGGAGCATGCACTGGCGGCCAATTGAGTTGGAAACGATTGGGCGGTGCCGGCGTCTATTGCGCGATCGAGAGGACCGCTATCCTCGGGGCTTCAGGCGCATAGTGCCGAATCCGTTGTTTCTGATAGGAAGCCTAACGTAGATGCCGACAGATTAAAATCGGGTAAAACTCTTAGAAATTACAGTTTTTTTCACGCTGCTCCTCAACTCGACCTCCGACACGGGGTGCATATTACGCGTGGCCGCCTTTCTCGCTGGATGAGTCGGTCTGGCGGGCCTTGCGTGCCCGGCGAAGCCAGTCCTCGAGCGCCTCGCGAACGAACGTGGAGACGTCTTGGTCATAGTCTCGCCCGAAAGCGGTCAGTTCCTCCCATTGGGAGAGCGCGATTCTTACCATGAGTGCCTTCTGTGGTTCCTTCTTCCGGCGTCGCAACGATGCCGGGATGTCGTCGTATTCTTGGTTCATCGTGGTTGTCCTTCCTGAGTTGATATTCGATTGGTGATGGCGCAGGGCAGCCTGCAAGCCCTGAGCAAAAGAAAAGCCCCGGCCAGCGTTGGCCGAGGCTCTTGTACTTCATGGCGGGCTCCCGAGATCAGGAACCAGCATGGCGATCTCCAACATCTTCCGAATTCCCGCTCGACTCAATGCGGTCGAATTCCGTCCAGGTCCTGCGTAAATCGTGGCGGATCACATGAAGGAAGCGGTAGCGCTTTTCTGACAATCCTTTACAGTTCACTGCCACCGGGGTCCCATCTGGAAATCTGTCATTGGCAAACAGATGGTCTAATAATGAATCATCACGGCCCATACCACCTGGCGTATTCTGTTCTGCATAACAAACAGCCGGTGCCGTACCCTTCGGTTCAATCAAAGGAACTCTTTCAATGCGGAGAGCCACATTGTTACCGACTATTGGTTCGACCGCAATATCGAATGCTGGTCCCATTCCAACATTTCGGAACTGGCGCGTGTTGATGCTCGGCCGCTGACCAACAACATAATCTCCTGACGCAATCTCAAGAAGTACGATGGGTTTTATGCTGCCCTCCAATTGCTCTTCGGACGCTTTGCGCAAGCGCCGTGTTTCGTTTGTGTATAAGACTAGGATCACAAAGGCAAAGATTCCCCCGATAGCGGCAACGGCGGCGGCGCTTGCGTTGACCCGCTGTATCGCTGAGTCGCCAAGCGATCGGACGTAATACAACACTCCTATGCAAAGAGCTAGGAATATGAAGATGAATCCGATTGCAACGACCGAGAAACTGTTTCCTGCACGGTAAAACCTCCGATACTTCTCACCACCTTCGCAGGCCATGAACTTCCTCCGCTTCTGCTAATCGAACGCTACGCCAACCGCCAACAACGCCGCGACGCACGCAGCATTCGCTTCCATTCAATATAGCCGACAAATTAATGACGGCCCGAGCTATTGCCTCGTTGTGGCTTGGCCCGTTGGTGCTCGCGCTTGTGCATGGTACGGATAGGAGAAACGTTGATCGACCACCAAAAATCCCTGGCCGACTTGTTGCGTCCAGAATCCTTGAGCTTCTGTCCGGGCTTAGGGCCCGCTTCAGGCTCCTGCTTCGGGAAAATGTCTTCATCCCATAGCATCTTGAATTTCCTTAAGAAGATTGGACCATGAAAATTAGAATCTCGCTATGAGAAGAGGATTAGTTCGACGGGTGCGAGTACCACATTTCATCGGTAAGAAGGCAACATGGCGTTGAGCCGGGAGCGTACCTACTCACACCCTTCCGCATTGGTTTGTCGCCAGTCAGTTTGATGGGCTATTACATCTTCTTGAGTTTGTCACATCCCCACTGGTTGTCCATCTCGCAGCCCTTGCTGAAAAACTGCCGGGCCTTCCCCTTATCTTTTTGAACTCCAAATCCTTTCTGATAGACGAGACCAATGCTGCTACAGCCAGCGGCGCTCCCTGTATCGCATGCCCTGGAATAGAGCATCAACGCCTGGGAATTGTCCTCAGCGACTCTCTCGCCATTCAAATACATGTCGCCAAGGTTGCTGCATCCATAAGCATTGCCTGCATCACATGCCTTGGAGAAGAGCGTTACAGCCCGAGGGTAATCTTGAGTATATTGACATAGATCAAGCCCACCCCGATCCCAGTCCGCGTTCCCTGCGTTAAGCCCTACGCCGCGGCCCGCATGGTACATGACACCAAGACCGTTGCAACCATAGGCATTACCTGCACCGCATGACTTGGAGTAGAGGGGGAATGCCTTGGTGTCGTCCCCAGCTACCCCCGCTAGATTCGAGTTATTACTGCGATTTCTCGGTTCGAAAGCTTATAATCCTGATTTCGAATTTTGGCTCCATCGACTTAGGGCTTTTCGTCAACTCCCAGGCGACCGATTCTCCCTTCGGTCCATGAATGGCGTAATAGAAGTACGCTCGGCCCGCCTCGACACTGTTATACACAACAACCGTTTTCGTCAAACCGGCGGGAATCGTGTTAGAATAGTAGTAGTTCTCAAAATCCATGACAGAGCCGGACGCGTCGTAATAGATAATCCGCAAATAAACATCTTCCACATCTACAGGCAACCTGTTGCTTAATCTTAGAGAATATCCTCCCTCTCCCGCCGCCTCTCCCCCCCAGAAAAGGTAGAAATTGTTGGCAACCACGCCGGATTCAGCACGAGTGCCAAGGCCATCAATGATCGATTCCCCAAGAGAGGAGCCGTGAGCTAGTTGCCCTAAAGGGCTGACCGTGGCTGGTTCGACTATCGAAGCCAAGAGCTTCGATAGGTAAGCCTCCGGTGAAGGCCGTTATTGACTGGATGGGCTAAGTGTCCACGAATCGGATTTGTGGACACTTACGATTTTGACTGGTCGATGTGTGGGGTGGGGCTGCCGATGTTCCAGGGCAGGAGC
>Ga0326727_10001510_pt1 | contig 85470 bp, 75 predicted proteins | sample MB2enrmetagenome_FD_207643 | JGI IMG/M metagenome (GOLD analysis project Ga0326727, IMG submission 207643) | Lab enriched peat soil microbial communities from McLean, Ithaca, NY, United States - MB29MY | ecosystem: Environmental > Terrestrial > Soil > Wetlands > Peat | place: USA: New York... | reverse complement strand
ACGGCGTTGACCATCTTTTGCACTGGTCCCATTGGCGAAGAAAACATCAATTCCACGCTCTGCGATGCCACTACCGAAAACGGGGATCACCGCTGCCTCTCCTCTATCTACAACTGTAGTATTAGGCTGTTCTGCATAACTCTTTGCAGGGCTGAAAGGGGCTAATTCACATGGTCCACACGAGGACGCGGACGTCTGTCTGGATGGTTCTGGCGCTGCTGGGGTTTTGTTTGCCGCCGCAGTCATTCTGCTCTGTCAGTTGTTCGGTGATCCACCATCCGGCGCCGACAGAGGCTGACAAGGCCTTCCTGGCAGCCGACTACGCAAAGGCTGAGAATCTTTACCGCAGCGCTCTTGCGGCGAATCCCGGCGACGTGGATCTGACGCTTGGGCTGGTGCATGCATTGCTGCGCGACCAGAAGGTGGAAGAGGCTGCCGGCACGGTCAATCGGGCTCTGACGGCGAGCCCGGCTTCAGCTGCGCTGCTGACGTTGCGCGGCGAAGTGGAACTGCGCGCGGGCGAGCCCTGGACCGCGTCGCAAACCGCGCAGAAATCGATGGACATCGATCCATGCAATCCCCGCACGCTACTGCTTTTCGCTCACCTGTTCGACATCAGCTCGAACTACGCTTCGTCGCGCCGCTATCTGACCATCGCGCACCGGCTCGATCCTGACGATCCCGAGATTCGCCAGGGCTGGATGTTGGCGCTGCCGGTGAAGGAACGCATTCCGGCGATCGAGGCCTATCTCGCCGAGCCGCGTGGCGACGATGCGGAGGACTTGCGCCACCTGACCGAATATCTCCAGCACCTCCGCAAGCTTGCCAGCGATCCGCCCAAGCCTTGCAAGCTGGTCTCCGGGACGCGCTCCACCGAACTGCCGATTGTGTACATGATGCGCGATGCAACCCACGTTCTAGGCCTGGGGCTCGATGTGAAGCTGAACAACCGTACCGCGCGGTTGATGGTCGATACGGGCGTCGGCGGTCTACTTGTCAGCAGCGCCGTGGCGAAGCGAGCAGGCCTCAGTGCCTTTTCCGATCAGCATGTCGGCGGAATCGGGGACGAGAAGGAGCGGAAGAGCTTTACCACCTACGCGGACTCGATCCGCATCGGCGCTCTGGAGTTTCAGAATTGCCCGGTGCGGGTGATAGATGGCCAGTACATGCCTGGGGAGATGGATGGGCTGATCGGCACGGATGTGTTCTCGCGGTTTCTGGTAACGCTGAACTATCCGGCGCGCAAGCTGGGGCTTGCGCCGTTGCCGCCCCGGCCCGGCGAGGAGGAGGGCGCAGGGCTCCGCCTGAGTGCGGACAAGGACGACGAAGACGAAGACGCGAAAAAGTCCGCGGTTTCCGCACCGCCGGGAACGGCAGATTCAGCCGCGCCCACACCGCCATCGCGGTCAGCCAGTCGCGGGCCTTACGATCGCTACATTGCGCCGGAGATGAAGGACTACACGAAAGCGTATCGCGTGGGCCACGATCTGCTTCTTCCGGCAAGGCTGAATGGCGACAAAATCAGGCTCTTCATTCTGGATACGGGATCGTTCGCGACGACCATCTCGCCTAAGGCGGCACGCGAGGTAACAAAGGTATACGAAGACTATTCGACCCACATTGCGGGGATCGACGGAGAGGTGAAGAGGGTCTACTCGGCGCGCGAGATTACCTTTCGGTTCGCCAATCTCTCGCAGAAGGTGGACAACGTTGTGGCCTTCGATACGGCCAGAATATCGAAGGAAGCCGGTATGGAAGTTTCGGGCTTGCTGGGAGCCAACACGCTGTTTCAGGTGACGATGCACATCGACTACCGGGACGGTTTGGTGAAGTTCGACTATGACCCCAAGCACAATTCGCCGCGCTGATGGCGATGGTGCGCGTTCCTTCGCCGGCAGCCGGCGCAGGAACTGCGAGCAACCCGAAGTTGCTGGCAGAAATGCTTTTTGATAACGCTATCATTTCCGATAAAATGGGGGCGATGATCCCGACAGATGCGCAACTGCTTTCCACAAACTCCCGGCCTGCCTCCAACTACGACAAGCGGCCTGTGATTCAGATCTCCGGCGATAGCTCCGCCTGCCTCGGCGGCTGGCCGGCGATTGCCGTCGAGTTGGTTCGGCGCGCCGGCGCAAATCCGCAGGCGGTGGTCGCCGTCGAGTGCTATCCGGGCGTCGATCTGGATGAGGTGCGCGCCGGGCTGGCTGCGGCTGGCTTTACGGCGATTTGTGCGGAGCGGGCGCTGAAGCCGGCAGCCGAACTCGACGCACTCCTCTCGCCATGGCTGGGCGACGATCCGGTCTTTGGCCGCATGAGGGAGTGGCAGTTGGCCGAGCTTTTCGACGAAGGGCGCATCGCCGCGTTGCGCGCGGAGATAGCGGCGGCTGGCGGACCTGTACTTGTCTGCGGCACCGGCGCCGCGCTGGTGGCCGGGCGCTGGGACCTGCTGCTTTACTGCGACGTGGCGCGATGGGAGATTCAGCAGCGCCAGCGGGCGCATCGGGCGGCAAGTCTGGGCGCGCAGAATGCCGCAGCCCGTCCGGCGGAACTCTACAAGCGCGGCTACTTTGTGGACTGGCGCGCGGCCGACGCTGAGAAGCACCGGCTGCATGCGGCCATCGATCTCTACATCGACACCAACGTAAGCGGAAAGCCCGCCGCCATTGCAGGCGCTGAGTATCGCCATGCGCTTGAAGCTACGGTGCGCAGGCCGTTTCGCGTAGTGCCGTTCTTCGATCCCGGGCCGTGGGGCGGCCAGTGGATGCGCCGCCAATTTGACCTGCCCGCCGAAGCGCCCAACTTAGCCTGGTGTTTTGACTGCGTGCCGGAGGAGAACTCGGTCCGCTTTGGCTTTGGCTCGGCGCAGGTGGAAGCGCCGTCGCTGGCGCTGGTCCACGAGCATCCGCGCGAACTCCTGGGCGAGGAGATCTACCGCCGTTTCGGGGCGGAGTTTCCTATCCGCTTTGACTTTCTTGACACCATGGAGGGCGGCAACCTGTCCCTGCAGGTGCATCCGCTGAAGAGCTACATCGCCGAGCACTTTGGAATGAAGTACACGCAGGACGAGAGCTACTACCTGCTGGATGCCGGAGAGAATGCGGTGGTGTATCTGGGCCTGAAGCCGGGCATCGATCCCGCGCGAATGGGGGCAGAACTCAAAGCCGCGCAGGCCGGCGGGGCAGCTTTCGAGGCGGAGAACTTTGTGAACGCGTGGCCGGCGAAGAAGCACGACCACTTCTCGATTCCGGCGGGCACGGTTCACTGCTCGGGCAGCAACGGCATGGTGCTGGAGATCAGCGCGACGCCCTACATCTTTACCTTCAAGCTCTGGGATTGGGGCCGGTTGGGCCTGGATGGACGGCCGCGCCCGATCCACATTGAGCACGGGCTGCGGAACATCCAGTGGGACCGCCAGCGCGACTGGGTGGCCGCGAACCTCGTCAGCCCTACCCAGCCGGTGGCCCAGGGCGAAGGCTGGCGCGAGGAGCGGACTGGGCTGCATTCCCTTGAGTTCCTTGAGACCCGGCGGCACTGGTTTACCGGGCCCGTGGAGCACGACACGGCGGGCACGTTGAACGTGCTGAATCTGGTGGAGGGCAGGGAAGCGGTGGTGGAGAGCCCGGAGGAGGCCTTCGAGCCGTTCGTGGTGCATTATGCAGAGACGTTCATCGTACCGGCCTGCGTGGGCCGTTACCGCATCCGGCCCACAGGCGACGTGGAAAAGCCGCTGGCCACCATCAAGGCGTTTGTCCGCGCGCAGAATGACCCCGTAAAGCGGTAGCGCGCGACGCCTGTTGCTCCTGTTGACTCCGGCGTCTCAGCCTTCCACAAGCCGGCAGGGTCCCGCCCTGTAGAATTTAGCTGATATTCCGCCCCAATCCGGCTTGGAGGCTTCTTGCTTTACTGGCTGCTGTACGAAAAGCTGTTTCCGTTTTTCCATCCGTTCAGGATCTTCCGCTATCTCACGTTCCGCACGGCGTTTGCGTCGTTGACGGCGCTGCTGATTACGCTGTTCATCGGGCCGTGGGTCATCCAGAAGCTGCGCGAGTTCCAGATCGGCCAGTTCGTCCGCACGGACGGGCCGCAGTCGCACTTGAAGAAGTCAGGAACGCCGACCATGGGCGGGGTTCTGATCGGGATTGCGATTCTGCTGCCGACGGTGCTCTGGTCCGACCCTGCCAATCCCTTTGTGTGGATCACGGTTTTTTCCACGCTGGCCTTCGGCGCCATTGGCTTTGCAGACGACTACATCAAGGTGGTGAAGAAGCGGAGCCTGGGCCTTACGGCGCGGGCCAAGTTGCTCGGCCAGGGATTGGCGGCGGTTGCTGTCGCGGTGGCGCTCGTGGTCCTGGAGCAGTTCCGGATGTTCTCCACGCGGCTTACGGTTCCTTTCGTCAAGCAGTGGCGGCCCGATCTGCTGTGGCACCTGTGGCCGGCCACCCTTCCTCACCTCCAACTGCTCGCCTTTGTGCCCTTTGTCATTTGGGTGGTGCTGGTGCTGGTAGGCTCCTCGAACGCCGTCAATCTGACCGACGGGCTGGACGGGCTGGCTATCGGCTGCACCATTATTGCCGCCGGAGCGCTGGCGGTGCTTACCTACGTCAGCGGTCATGTGATGTTTGCCGACTACCTGGAACTGCAGCGCATGCCCATGGTGGGCGAACTGACGGTCTTCTGCGGCTCCATGGTGGGCGCGTCGATCGGCTTCCTCTGGTACAACGCGCACCCGGCCGAGGTGTTCATGGGCGATGTGGGCTCGCTGGCCCTGGGAGGGGCCATCGGCACGGTGGCCATCCTCATCCGGCAGGAGCTGCTGCTGCCGTTTATCGGGGGCATCTTCATCCTTGAGGCGCTCTCGGTCATCCTGCAGGTGGGCAGCTATAAACTGCGTAACAAGAAGAGAATCTTCAAGATGGCTCCGCTGCACCACCACTTTGAGCAGTGCGGCTGGCACGAGTCAAAGGTGATTGCGCGCTTCTGGATCGGCGCTCTGGTGTTTGCATTGTTTGCACTCACCACGCTCAAACTGCGTTAAACTGCGTCCGCGTGGCGCGCCGGGCAGTGCACAATATAGATTCCGCCCGCACGGAGAGGTTGAGAAAGCACCCAATGATGGAGCTAAAAGGCAAAAAAGTACTGGTTGTCGGCCTGGGCAAGTCGGGCCGCTCGGCGGCGCTGTTTCTGCGCCACCAGGGCGCGGTGGTTACGGTCTCCGACGTGCGCAGCGCCGAGTCGCTGGCCCGGGAGATTCCCGCGCTCATTGAGGAAGGCATCATGGTGGAGGCCGGAGGCCACGGCGTGCTCACCTTCCGCCGCCAGGACCTGATCGTGGTCAGCCCCGGCGTCCCTCTGAATACGCCGGAACTGGCGCAGGTACGCGCCTTCGGCTTGCCGGTGATCGGCGAACTGGAACTGGCCGCCAACTTCCTGCGGGGGCGCATCCTGGCCATTACCGGCTCCAACGGCAAGACGACGACCACCGCTTTGGTTGGCGAGATTCTGAAAGAAGCCGGCCTGGATACGCAGGTGGGCGGCAACATCGGCACCCCGGTGGTGGACCTGATCCCGGGCAGCAAGGACGATTCCTGGTCGGTGCTCGAAGTTTCCAGCTTCCAGTTGGAAAGCACCGTCAGCTTCCGCCCGGCCATCGCCGTAATCCTGAACATCACGCCGGACCATCTGGACCGCCATGGCAGCCTGGAAAACTACGCGCAAGCCAAGGAGCGGATCTTTGCCCAACAGCAACCCGGCGACTGCGTGGTGTTGAATGCCGGCAACGCTCTGGCCGCCGAGGCCGCCAAGCGCGCTCCGTCGCGGGTGTTTTTCTTCTCGATGGAGCACGCGGTCGAGCAGGGCGCATGGCTTGAGGATGGCTACGTGGTTTATCGCGAGGCCGCCAACGCCGCGGTCGAGAAGATCATGCCGCTTAGCGGGATCACGCTGAAGGGCTCGCACAATGTTGAGAATGTGCTGGCCGCTGTGGTCGCCGCGCGGCAGGCAGGCGCATCCGCCGAGGCTGTTCGCCGCGCCATTGAGAAGTTCCATGCGGTCGAGCATCGGCTGGAGTTTGTGGCCACCGTCAACGGCGTGCAGTATTACAACGACTCAAAGGCCACCAACGTGGACGCGACGGCCAAGGCCATCGCCGCCTTCCAGTCGGGGATTCACCTGATCCTCGGCGGCAAGGACAAGGGCTCGGACTACACCACGCTCTCGCCACTGTTGCGCGAACGCGTGAAGGCCGTTTACACCATCGGCGCCGCCGCGGCCAAGATCGAATCGCACCTGCGCGGCGTGGTCTCTCTCTCTTCGTGCGAAACGCTGGAGAAGGCTGTAGCCGCCGCTTCTGAAGCTGCGCGTCCGGGCGAGGTGGTTCTGCTGGCCCCGGCCTGCTCCAGCTTTGATCAGTTCGACAGCTATGAACATCGCGGCCAGGTCTTCAAACAGTTGGTCGCAGACCTGCGGAGCAATTAGCCATGGCCGCGCGCGTCGGGGTGGACAAGTGGATGTTCTTCGTCACGCTCGTGCTCGTCGTGCTTGGCCTCGCCATGGTGTTTTCCGCATCGGCAGTAGTGGCCCAGGAGCGGTTCCACTCGGAGTTTGCCGACGTGGGCCGCCAGGCTGGATGGGCGCTGATCGGCGTGGTGGCGATGCTGGTGCTGATGCGCATCGACTACACGCTTTATAACTCTCCGCGCTTCATCTATACAGTGCTCAGCATCGCCACAGTGTTGCTGGTGGCGGTCTTCTTTTTTCCGGGTTCGCACAATACACACCGCTGGATTCGCTTCGGCGGCCTGTTCACGTTTCAGCCCTCTGAGCTTGCCAAGCCGGTCTTGGTGCTGTTTATCGCCTGGTTCCTGCACACGCGCCTGGATGCCATGCGCGACTGGAAGCACACGCTGCTGCGCTCCGCCATCATCCCTGTGGTGTTTATCCTGCTGATCCTGAAGCAGCCTGACCTCGGTACGGCGCTGGTGCTGGCCGCTGTCACGGCGATGCTGCTGGTTCTGGCCGGCATCGAGTGGAAGTATCTGTTGGGCGCGGCTCTGCTGGCGTTGCCGGGCCTGGCCGCTCTTCTCTACTTCGTTCCCTGGCGACTGAAGCGCATTATTGTCTTCCTGCACCCCGAAGCCGACCCTACCGGAAACGGCTTCCACATCTACCAGTCGCTGATCGCCGTCGGCGCAGGCGGCCTTACCGGCCGCGGCTACATGGAGGGCATGCAGAAACTCTTCTACCTGCCCGAAGCCCAGACCGACTTCATCTTTGCCAACATTGCCGAGGAACTCGGCTTTGTGGGCGCAATGGCTATCGTGCTGCTGTTTACTGTCTTCGGCTGGCGTGGCTTGCGCACGGCCTTCCGTTCGCAAGATCCATTTGCCCGCCTGGTGGCCTTCGGCATCACCTCCACCATCGTGCTGCAGGCGTTCTTCAACATCAGTGTGGTGCTTTCGCTGGTTCCGACCAAGGGCATTCCGCTCCCGCTCATCTCCTCCGGCGGAACATCGCTGGCCACCACGTTGGCCAGCATCGGCATCCTGCTGAATATCTCCCGCAAGACGGAGTAGCCGCACCTTCCGGCGCGCGCTTCAGCGTTTCTCGGGCGTAACAGGATTTCCATCGCCGGTGCTGTAACGAGCCCGGCGCGTTGTTCAGTCAGAATTGTCAAGAGGCAGATCGATGCGGATGCCACGCTCCGGGGGCCTGCATGGAAAGGTCAGCGTTCGCGACCGTGGAACTTCAGTGCGCCGTTGTTACTGTTCCCCGGGTCAGAGAACAAGCTACGCAGCACGCCTTTGCGGACAGAACAGATATCGATCGCGGAACATGGTAACCTGAGGGGTATTATTGATTTCCTCGCTGCGCCAGCCATCCCCGGCTGAGATCCTAACCCGGTTTTTTCAACGTTGAAAGGCGAGAGTTTGTCGAGTATCCGTGTTCTTATAGCTGGCGGCGGCACGGGCGGGCACATCATCCCTGCGCTCGCCGTGGCCCATGAACTCGTGGAACGTTTCTCCGCGGAGGTTCTTTTCGTCGGAGCCACACGCGGCATGGAGATCAAACTGGTTCCCGAGGCGGGCTTCAATCTTCGCCTGGTCAATATTGGACCGCTCAACAGCGTCTCGATGATGACCCGCCTGCGCACCCTTTACCACCTGCCAGGGGCAGTTGGCGACTGCAAGCGGCTGATCCGCGAATTCCACCCCGGCGTGGTCTTTGGGGTGGGCGGCTATGCCTCCGGTCCGGCGCTGGCGGCGGCTCTGCAGTTAAAGGTTCCCACCATGGTCTTTGAGCCCAACGCCATGCCCGGGCTGGCCAACCGCCTGGTGGGGCAAAAGGTAAACTCTGCGGCTGTGAACTTCCCGGTTGCCGCCGCATGGTTCCGCAACTGCGAAGTGACCGGCATTCCCGTGCGGCCTGAGTTCTTCACGCTCGACAGGGCGGATCCCTCAAAGCTCCATCTGCTGGTCTTCGGCGGATCGCAGGGAGCGCGCATTTTCAACAACCATCTACCGGCGGTGATTGCGCCGCTTCTTGAGGCCGTGCCGGGGCTGACCGTGCTCCACCAGAGCGGCATGCGCCACCTCCGGGAGACCGAAGCTGCCTATGCCCAGAGCGGTGCCGATCCCGCGCGCTGGTGGGTCCGGGCGTTCATTGACGATATGCCCGCCTGCTTTGCCCGCGCCAGTCTGGTAATGGCCCGCAGCGGCGCATCCACCGTAGCCGAACTGGCCGCTGCCGGAAAGCCAGCCCTGCTGGTCCCCTTTGCTGCCGCCGCCGACGGACACCAGAAGCGCAACGCCGAAGCCATGGTGACCGCGGGTGCGGCCGTGATGCTGAATGAGTGGGATCTGGATGTGCACGGAAAGCTGGTGGACACCCTGGCCAGCCTGCTCAAGGATCCAGCGCGGCTCAGAGCCATGTCGGATGCCGCTTCCACGCAGGCCCATCCCGATGCCGCGGACCGCATCGCCCGCCGTTTGGTGGCTCTGGCGTCAAAGGCCTGAGTCCAGCCGGGAAACGCAGCACTGGAAATGCAAAAGGAAAGGCCCGCCTGCCGAAGCAGACGGGCCTTTCCATGTTTCGAGATACGTAGACCTTAGCGCCGGCCGCCGCCACCATGTCCGCCGCCGCCGCTCATATGGCCGCCGCCACCGCCAAAGCCACCGCCTCCGGAGTAGCTGCGTCCGCCGCCGCTATAACCGCCGCCTGAGTAGCTGCGGGCACCGCCGTTGGCATAGCCCTGACCGCCGCCCGTAAAGGCGCGGCCCGTTCCGCCGTAAGCGCCGCGAACGTTGCTGCCGGCTGCGGGTCCGCGTCCGGCATAAGCCTGCCGTCCAGCGTAGCCCTCGCGTCCACCGTAGCCGCCGCGATTATAGGCGTACGCGCCGCCGCGATAACCCCAGCCGCCGCGTCCCCAGCCGTGACCCCAGTGGTACCACGGGCCGGCGCCGATAAAGATGCCGCCCATGAACCAGTTCGGGCCGTAGTAGCCGTACGGAGCGCAGGCATAGGGGTAATAGGGGTAGTAGCCCCAGTCGCAGACCGGGGGCGCGCCGTAGTAGCCGTAATCGTAGTCGTAGGCAACCGGTGCAACCACCGGGCCAACTCCGATTCCCACCGCAACCTGTGCGCGGGCTGTCGCCGCAACTCCCAGCGCCAGAAGCATTGCCATCAAAACCACGCGGAATCTCCGCATCGCATCCTCCTCGTGCTGCCCTGTCCGGCTCGCTTGGACCCGGGAACCGGAGCCTGTCTCCGTTCACAGCACCTGCCGGTCTCCGGGCTTGTTCTCCCAACCGGCTTCACTCGTTCAAACAGTATTCGCGCCGATATGTTGCGGTCCACCGGAAAAAATCCTCTAAATCCGGGCTCCAACGGCAAATCGCTGTCTACGGCTCACGTTCGTTGCTGGTTGGACGCGCTGCAGCCTCGGGTTGTTGCCTTCCGCCGCGCCGATATGCCCTTCCATAGCAACAAGAACGGCCTCTCCGGTTTGAAGAGGCCGTTCCAGTTCCGCAGTTTTGCAATCATCTTGCCCGCTCGCCTCAAAAGTGACGTGAGGCCGCTCTACCTGCGGTAGCGATCGTAGCCGTGCCCGCGGTCAAAGTCCCGGTGCTCGCGGCGGCCATCGTCGAAGCGGTCGCGATGCTCCCAGCGGCGCTCTCCCGCAAAGTTCCAGCGGCCCGGTACCCAGTAACCGTGCGCCATGTAGCCGTCGATCCACACGTAGCCCGGACCGGGGCAGGGAGGAACGTAGGCCACCGGCCCGCGCACATAGACGCCAAACTCCGCTGCCTGCGCCTGCGCCGTTCCCAGCGCTGCCGCGCCTGCCACCATTGCCGCACCCAGCATCCAAGTCTTCATGCCTGTCATAACCCCTCCATTCCGGCGAACGGCCTTTCGTTCCGCATTGCTGGCCGCCGCGGCCCTGGCGCTTTTTCACGGGAGGCTTGTCTCTTTCCGCCTCCCGCCGCGCCGGTTATGTCCTGTACAAACACTTTCTGTTCAGAAGGTTGCGGCCAGCAGCCAAAAATAAATCCGCGCAACATTTCGCCGTCGGCGGTGTTTCATCGGCTTCGCGGCCCTGCGGGCGGCTGGCAGGCCGGGATGTTAAAGTTGTATTTCACCCACCATGTTTGCCACTTCTCAGCACGCGCATTTCATCGGTATCGGCGGCATCGGCATGAGCGGCATCGCCGAGATCCTGCTTAATCTGGGCATGAAGGTCTCCGGTTCCGACCTTCGCCGCGGCCCGCTCACCGACAGGCTGGCGCGCCTGGGCGCAACCATCTACGAGGGCCATGACGCGGCCAACATCGCTGGCGCCACGGTGGTGGTCACCAGTTCGGCTGTCAGCCCCGCCAATCCCGAAGTTCTGGAAGCCCACGCCCGCAAGATTCCCGTCATCCAGCGCGCCGAGATGCTGGCCGAACTGATGCGGCTCAAGTACGGCATTGCCATCGCCGGCATGCACGGCAAGACCACCACCACCTCCATGGTGGCCGCGGTGCTCACCGCCGGCGGACTGGACCCGACCGTGGTGGTCGGCGGCCGCGTGGATGCGCTGGGTTCCAATGCGCGCTTGGGCACCACGCAGTTTCTGGTGGCCGAGGCCGACGAGAGCGACCGCTCGTTCCTCAAGCTCTCTCCGATTCTGGCCGTCATTACCAATCTCGATCGCGAGCACATGGACTGCTACCGCGACATGGCGGACATCGAAGACGCCTACCTGGAGTTCATCAGCCGCGTGCCCTTCTACGGAGCGGTGACGGCCTGCATCGACAATCCTCTGCTCAAGGCCATTTTGCCGCGCGCGCGGCGTCGGGTGCTCACCTACGGCATGTCGCCGGAGGCCGACTACCGGTTGGAGCTTCTGACCGTGCCCGAGGGCCGTTTTGCGCGCTTCCAGGTGGTCACCGCCTCGGGAGTCCTGGGGCCGTTCGAACTGCATGTGCCGGGACGCCACAACGTCCTCAACGCCACGGCGGCGGTGGCCATCGCTCACCAGCTTGAGGTACCCGCGGAGAAGATTGCGCCCGGGCTCAGCCACTTCCGCGGCGTGGACCGCCGCTTCCAGCAGCGCGGCGTGGCCCGCGGCATTGCCGTGGTGGACGACTACGGCCATCACCCCACCGAGATTCGCGCCACCCTGGCGGCGGCGCGCGAGTGCGGCTACAACCGCATTCACGTGGTCTTCCAGCCGCACCGCTACTCGCGCACCCGCGACCTGCTGCAGCAGTTCCAGGGCGCATTCGCCGATGCCGATACGCTCTTCGTGCTGCCCATCTATGCGGCTAGCGAGGAACCCATCTCCGGAGTCACGGCGGAACGGCTAGTGGCCGAAGTGCAGGGCCCGCCCACGCGCTACGTGGAAGATTTTGCGGCAGCAGTGGCGGCAGTGGCGGACGTAGCCCGGCCCGGCGACCTGATCCTGACCCTGGGCGCAGGCAACGTCAGCCAGCTCGGCCCGCAGATTCTGGCGGCGCTGGAAGCGAAGGGAACCTAGCCGTCCCAAATTGACCCTCAGCCCGTAACCCTGTGGGTTCCTTTTCGGCGCCTGCCGAAGACCCGCTTCGCGCTTCACGGTATATTGAAATCTGGCGACTCTCACGACCTTGCTCAGGCGTGATGAATCAAGGCAACACCACAAATCGACCCCAGTTCTGGGAGGATGAACCGCCCGCGGAGCCTCGCGTCCGGCGTGTCCAGCAGGTGAGCCCCCGCGCGGGGCGCGCACTGCCCGCGATGCCGCAGGAGTTGGCCGACGCGGACGATGCCATCCCTCCGGAGTGGGGGAATGGTGCCTCTGGCCGCGGCGACGCGCAGTCCGGGCACTGGTGGTGTCCTGCCAGCTACTTCGGCCGTGCCTTTCTGACGCTGGGCGCGCTGCTGGTGCTGGGCGGCCTCACGGTTTCCGCGCTCATGCTCAGGACCTATCTGCAGCGCGACTCACGCTTCCGCATTGCCGGCTCAGCCAACATCCAGGCCACCGGTCTTACCCAGGTCAGCCGCGCCGATATGCTGCAGGTCTTCGGCGAAGACATCGGCAAGAACATCTTCTTCGTCCATTTGGACGAGCGCCGCCGCCAGTTGGAGGCCATCCCCTGGGTGCAGCACGCCACGGTAATGCGCGTACTGCCGGACCAGTTGCGCGTATCGCTGGTGGAGCGTACGCCAGTGGCCTTTACGCAGATCGGCCAGGAGACGGGGCTGGTGGACGCCGACGGCGTATTACTGACCATGTCCGCGGCCACCATGGCCGAGCACCACTACTCGTTCCCGGTGGTCACCGGTATTGACCCGGCCGACAAGCCGGAGGCGCGCAAGGCGCGCATGGCCGTCTACATGCGCTTGATGGCGGAGCTGGACGCGAACGGCCAGAAGAACTCCGAGCAGATCTCCGAGATCGACCTGAGCGACCCGGAAGATGCGCGGGTGCAGATGCCGGAGCAGGGCGCGGACATCGTGGCGCACTTCGGCGAGGATCGTTTTCTTGAGCGCTACCAGCGCTATATGAAGCACATTGCCGAGTGGCGTCAGCAGTATCCGCGGCTCATCGGCGTGGACCTGCGCTATGACCGGCAGGCTGTGCTGCAGATGGCTCCGGCTGGAGCGCCCATGCCGGGCGATCCAGCCCCGGGCGCGCAAACGGCGCAGGCCGGCAATCCGGGCAATGCGCAGGCAACCGCGCAGCCCGCACAGCCAGCGAAGACCGCAGCGTCAACCACGCCGCCCTCGCCGCAGCACGTGAAGAGCGCGCCCAAGCCGAAGGCAGGTTCGGGAGCAGGCAGCCGCATGGCCAACACGCGCGCCGCCGGTACCCGCGCCGAGCGAGGCCGGATTGAGAAGGCAAAGGCCGAAAAGCTGCGCAAAGAGAAGGCGCGCACTGAGAAGATTCGGCTGGAGCAGCAAAAGAAGCACAACGCCGCCCGCCGCCCCGCGCTGAATACCGCGCAACACACCCCCGCACCCGCTCCACGGCCGGTTTCAACCGTGGTGGAAGGACAATGACGCCATGAGCCAGAAGCAGGAAAACCTGATCGTGGCGCTCGACATCGGCAGCGCGCAGACGCGCGTGTTGGCAACCGAGTTGCACGAGGGCTCGCTGCGCTATCGCGGTCACGGCGTGGTGGAGTCGGCGGGCATGCGCAAGGGCCTGATCGCCGAGCTTGCGCCCGCGGCCAAGGCCGTACGCGCCGCCAACGAGATGGCCGAGCGCGCGGCGCGCAACCTGGACATCGCAGAGTGCGCCATCGGCATCGGCGGGCCGCACATCCGCGGCCTCAATACAAACGGCGGCTTCGACCTGGGCAACCGCATGCGCGAGATTACCCGCGAAGATGTGCGCACCGCCGTGGATCGCGCCCGCGCCGTCGAGCGCCCGCCGGATCGCGAGATTGTGCACCTGCTGCACCGCCAGTTCATCCTCGACGATCAGCCGGGCATCTTCGATCCCGTGGGTATGGTCGGCGCGCGGCTTGAGGTCGATCTGCATATCGCCACCTGTTCCGGCAGCGCCCTGCAGAGCGCCGTCACCTGCGCCAACCGCGCCGGGCTTGAGGTTTCAGAGGCCGTACTAGAGTCCATTGCCGCGGCCGAGTGTACGCTTTCGGCCGATGAGCGCGAACTGGGTATCTGCCTGCTCGACATCGGTGCGCATTCCTCCGACCTGGTGGTGTTTTTCGAGGGCGCGGTGGTCCACACCGGTTCGGTGCCCATTGGCGGCGCGCACTTTACCAACGATCTGGCCGTGGGCCTGCACATGCCCGTCGCCATGGCCGAGGCGCTCAAGCGCCAGTACGGCAACGCCGTGGTCACATCCGTGCCACAGCAGGCGGAGATCGAAATCGCCAATCCCGAGCCCCAGATGCTCCGGCTGCGCTCCATGGCCGAGATACTGGAGCCGCGCGCCCGCGAGCTGATGCTCTACGTGCGCGAGAACCTGCGCCAGGGCGGAGTGGTTGAGGCGCTGGGCGCTGGCTGCGTGCTTACCGGCGGCGGCGCCATGCTGCCCGGTATGCTGGATGTAACGGAGAGCTATCTGCGCGTTCCGGCCCGTACGGGAATGCCGACGCGCCTTTCGCACATGCCCAGCGAATTGATCAACCCCGCGTTCGCCGCTGTCATCGGCACCATTTTGTACGTGCAGCGGACACGCGCCACGCGCGCTGCCGAAGAGCAGAGTTTCCGCTCGAAGTTGCGCGCCATGTTCGCATCCAGTTTTTAAGTGAAGTTTCCCAACGCCGAGCAGAATACAGGAGGGCCACACCCCATGGAACACGAGAACAACGAAGCCGGAGAGATGCGCATTCAATTCCACGACGAACAACTGCGCGATGCCCGTATCAAGGTCATCGGCGTGGGCGGCGGCGGCGGCAATGCCGTCAACCGCATGATCCAGGCGCGCATGGAAGGCGTGGAGTTCATCGCCGCCAACACGGACGTGCAGGCTCTCAAGCTCTCTCAGGCTCCGGTCAAGCTGCAGCTCGGCGTGCGGCTCACCTCGGGACTGGGCGCGGGCGCAAATCCCGACGTGGGCCGCCGCGCGGCGCTGGAAGACTCCGACAAGATCATCGAGGCTCTGGAAGGCGCGGATATGGTGTTTGTCACCGCCGGTCTGGGCGGAGGCACGGGCACCGGCGCCGCGCCGGTTATTGCCTCGCTGGCCAGCGAGATGGGCATCCTCACCGTGGCCGTGGTCACGCGGCCCTTCGCCTTCGAAGGCAAGCGCCGCTTGCAGCAGGCCGAGCGCGGTTTGCGCGAACTGGTGGAGAGCGTTGACACCATGATCGTCATCCCCAATGAGAAGCTGCTGGCCGTGGCCAAGGATGCCGGCTTCTTTGAGAGTTTCCGCATCGCCGACGACGTGCTGCGCCAGGGCGTGCAGGGCATCAGCGACATCATCACCATTCCGGGCATCATCAACCGCGACTTTGCCGACGTGAAAACCACCATGGCCGGCATGGGCCAGGCGGTGATGGGCACGGCCATCCGCTCGGGCCAGAATCGCGCCGTTGAGGCTGCGCAGGCGGCCATGGCGTCGCCGTTGCTGGAGGCCGGCGCCATCGACGGCTCGCGCGGCATCCTGATCAACATCACAGGATCGAGTTCGTTGAAGCTTTCCGAGGTCAACGAGGCTTCGTCCCTGATTCAGTCCGCCGCGCACGAGGACGCCAACATCATCTTCGGCGCGGTGCTGGACGAGAACATGGGCGAGGAGGTCAAGGTGACGGTGATTGCCACGGGCTTCCGGGATCAGATGCCGGAGCGCCGCGCCCGGATGCTCAACCTAGGAGAGGTACCGGTGGTCTCTGTGCCCGTCGTAGCACCGGAAACGTGGATGAACGAAGCCGCGGAGGCGCCTGCCGAACAGGCCGCGCCCGCGCGATTCATGAGCGAGGATGAGGAAGAGGAAGCGGCGCACGGAGAACCCATGTTCTTTTCCTCGGCAGCGCCGGCCGTGGCCACCACCGTTACGGTCGCCGCTCCGCAACCAGCCGCGATCCTTGCCGACGAGCAGGAACCGGCCGCGCCGCACAGGGCCATGGGCCAGGCCGAGCAGGAAGCCCCGCCGCGCGACTACGCCACAGAGTTTCCTCCCAGCCTGAACAACAATCTTCCTCCGGACGAGCAGCGCCCTCCCTCGCTCTTTGCGGAGCCGGTAGACGCCGAGCCGCGGGACCTGGATGTGCCGGCCTTCATGCGCCGGGCGCAGTTCTGATAACTCTTTTGCTGTCAGTGAGGCATTTCAATAACTGCTGGCGCGGCTGTATAGTCCAAGTAAAGCCCCTTTTGTGGAGCAGGCCGCCGGACAGCCCAGGCGGCCATGGATTCTTCGCTAGGATCGTGCGGGGCGTTGAGCCGGTCTCCGGCGAGTTTTTTTGAAAGACCCGGCTGAAAGCCGATTACCGCGGAGTGCCGCCGTCGAGGCGGATACTTGAGACTTGGCGGTAGTTTGGCCGATAGAAAGATTGGTACTGAGCCAGGCGTCAAGTGCGCAACCCCAATGGGGCACGCATGGCAAGAAATCCCTGTTGAGAGGATATGGACGGAATGAAGCTTTTTTCGGTTTGGACAAGCGGGATGGTCTTGGTTGGCTTGGTGGCGGGCGCGGTGGGCGCAGCGGCGTTGGATGCGCCGCGCACGATGCATCGTCCTAAAGCTGAGCCCCAGTTTTCACCATCGCACCGCGCCGCCGGCCATCACGCTACCGCTCGCGCTGCTCATCCGTCCTCCAAATCCGCTTCCGCGGCCAAGGCTGCTCCCGCTTCAAAGACGCGCGCCGCCGCCAAGTCTTCTTCCGCAAAGGCCTCATCGGCTGCGGGCGTTCGCCGAGTCTCGGCCCGCTTGCGCGGCCGGCATCGCTTCAATGAGCGCTTTACGGCCAGTTCTTTCGTCAAGGGCGAAGTGGGCGAAGGCGACGTCACTGCGGGCGAAGATCCGATCGTCCGTCAGGCCGCCCTCGACGCTCTCGGCGACATGAATGGCACGGCTGTGGTCATCGACCCCTCCAATGGCCGCATCCTGGCCATGGTCAACCAGAAGCTGGCGCTCTCGCCGGGCGCAGAGCCCTGTTCCACCATCAAGATCACCGTGGCCATGGCTGCGCTCTCCGAGGGCCTTGTCACGCGCGACACGCCGGTGCAGTTGGCCGGCTTCCGCATGAACATGACCCAGGCGCTGGCCAAGAGCAACAACCTCTACTTTGAGGAACTGGGCAGGGAACTGGGCTTTGAGCGCGTCCGCCACTATGCGACGCAGTTCGGCCTCGGCGAGCTGGCCGGCTACCACATCGAGGGCGAACAGTTGGGCCAGTATCCGGATCAGCCGCTCCCTGCCTCCGAAGGCGGCGTGGGCCGCATGTGCAGCTTCGGGCAGGGCGTCTCGCTCACGCCGCTGCAACTGGGCGCGTTTGTGGCCGCTGTGGCCAACGGCGGCACGCTCTACTACCTGCAGCATCCGACCACGCCGGAAGAGATCGCGAACTTCGAGCCCAGAGTCAAGCGCAACCTCGACATCGCCCGCTTCGTGCCCGACCTGCAGGACGGCATGTCCGGAGCCGTCGAGTACGGCACCGCGCGGCGTCTGCGCGCGAACTTCCAGCAGTTGCCCGTCTTCGGCAAAACCGGCACCTGCTCCGACAAGGGCACGCGCTTCGGCTGGTTCGCCTCCTACTCCGAAACGCCGCAGGGCGGTCTGGTGACAGTCTTCTTCCTCGAGGGCGGACGGCCCACCTTCGGCCCCCGCGCCGCCGAACTGACCGGCGCTTTCTACAAGAACCTTTGGGACCACGACTACTTCAAGACCCAGGAAGCCGAGGCCGCAGCGCCCGCTGCTGCCAGCGCTCCCGTGCAGCCCGTCGCCGCCCAGTAGTCCATCGCCTCCGTCGCTTTGCCGAAGGCTGCCCTTGTGGGCAGCCTTTTTCGTCCGCAGTACCCAGAGCCCTGCACCGATTCAGCGCCCGATCTCATCAGATAAGCTGACGCCATGTGTGCGGCGGAACGCACGCTCCATTCCCAGCGAAGAAAGGTAACACCTTGGAACTGCCTACTCATATTCTGCTTGTCTACGGATACATTCTTCTCTTCGGCTGGGTTTTGGTGGAGCAGTTAGGCTTGCCTCTTCCGGCTGTGCCGGTGTTGCTGGCAGCCGGAGCGCTCTCGGCCGAGGGCCAGTTGAACTTTCCGCTGGCTTTGCTTTCCGGTCTGGCGGCTGCGCTCATCGCCGACAGCGTCTGGTTCCTGATCGGCCGCCGCTACGGCCATCATGTACTGCGTCTGCTTTGCAAGCTATCGCTGGAGCCCACCACGTGCGTCCGGCGCACCCAGGTTTCCTTCGGCCGGCGGCGCGGCGCGATGCTGATCTTTGCCAAGTTCGTTCCCGGGCTCGCCACGCTGGCTCCGCCGGTGGCCGGGCAGAACGGCATGAACCCCGGCCTCTTTCTCTTCTACGATGCGCTCGGCTCGGCGCTCTGGCTGGGTTCGCTGCTGGCTGGCGGCCGCTTCTTCGGCGATCTGCTCAACCACAATCCGGGCCTGCTCGATTGGGTCGGCCGTTTCTCCGGCGCGCTGCTGGTGCTGGGCATCTTGGCCTTCTTCGTGGCCCGCATTGTTCGCCGCCGCATGATACTCAAGGCGCTGGCCGCTGCGCGCATCGCGCCCGAGGATCTAAAGAAGCAGCTCGATGCAGGCGAGGAGGTCTTCATCGTCGATCTGCGCCATCCGCTCGAACTGCTGCCCGATCCATATACGCTGCCCGGTGCGCAGCACTTCTCGCCGGAGTCGCTCGCGCAGCGCCACCAGGAGATTCCTCGCGACCGCGATATCGTGCTCTTCTGCACCTGCCCCAGCGAGGCCACGGCGGCCAAGACGGCCCTCACCCTGCACAAACTCGGTATTGAACGTGTGCGCCCCTTGCGCGGCGGCCTCGACGAGTGGAAGCGTCTGGGCTATCCCCTTGACCCGGTGCCCAGCCCTGGCCTTGTGCGCGGAATCAAGGCAACGCTATAAGCTAAGACTTTGGTTGGCGGCCTCTGCCGCAATGGAGTTATCACGTGGCCTACGACGATCTGCGCGCATGGATCAAGACACTCGAAAAGCACGGCGAACTGAAGCGCATCCGCGTCGAGGTGTCGCCCGAACTCGAAATCACCGAGATCGCCGACCGCGTGTCGAAGATCGGGTCTTCCGCGAAGCCGTCTCATCCCACGTCGGGCAACTATGCGCCCGGCGGCCCGGCGCTGCTGTTTGAGAACATCAAGGGCCATCCCGGCCAGCAGGTGCTCATCAACCAGTTCGGCTCCGAGCGGCGCATGGCGCTGGCGCTGGGCGTGGACAGGCTGGAGGAGATCGCCGAGCGCATCACCGGCCTGATGCAGATGAAGCCGTCCGGCGGCGGCTTCCTTGACAAGCTGAAGATGCTGCCGCAGTTGGGCGCTCTGGCCGCGGCGTTTCCCAAGACCGTTGCCGCCAAAGACGCGCCCTGCAAGGAAGTCATCCAGCGCGAGGGTTTTGACCTCAACCAGTTCCCGATCCTCAAGTGCTGGCCGCAGGACGGTGGCCGCTTCATCACTCTGCCCTGCGTGCATACGCGCGACCCCAAAACAGGCAAGCGCAACATCGGCACGTATCGCATGCAGGTCTTCGACGGGCAAACCACGGGCATGCACTGGCAGCGCCAGAAGGTGGCCGCCGAGCACTATCGCAACGCCATGCGCGCCGCCTCGGAGCTGGGCTCGACCGAGAATCCGCTTACCGCAAACGTGGCCGCCATGGCTGAGTCGGCGGGCGGCTCGGTGCAGATTCCGGACGGCCCCATCGGCGGCTTGCCGCAGGTGTTTCTGTGCAAGGCGCACGGTTCGCGGCTGGAGGTTGCTGTAGCCATCGGTACCGATCCGGCAACAACCTTCTCGGCCATCGTTCCCGCACCACCCGAGGTGGAGGAGTTCATGGTCGCCGGTTTCCTGCGCGGCAAGCCGCTGGAGATTGTGCAGTGCGAAACGGTGGACCTGCAGGTACCCGCGCACTCTGAGATCGTCCTCGAAGGCTACGTGGAACTGGGCGAGTTGCGCACCGAAGGCCCCTTTGGCGACCACACCGGCTTCTATACGATGACCGACCAGTACCCGGTCTTCCACCTCACCTGCATCACGCATCGTAAGGACCCCATCTACTCGGCTACCATTGTGGGCAAGCCGCCGATGGAAGATGCATGGCTCGCCAAGGCAGTGGAACGCATCTTTCTGCCCGCGATGAAGATGACCATTCCCGAGATTGTGGACATCAACCTGCCGCCCGAGGGCGTGGCCCATAACCTGATGCTCGTCTCCATTCGCAAGAGCTATCCGGGCCAGGCGCGCAAGGTGATGAACGCCATCTGGTCTCTGGGCCAGGCCATGTTCACCAAGTGCATCGTCATTGTCGATGAAGACTGCGACGTGCAGAATGTGCCGGAGGTAGTGCTGCGCGTGGCCAACAACATCGATCCGGAGCGCGATATTCAGTTCATGCTCGGTCCCGTGGACTCGCTCGATCACTCCAGTCGCCTGCCGAATTACGGCTCCAAAATGGGCATCGACGCCACCCGCAAGTGGAAGGCCGAGGGCTTCGAGCGGCCGTGGCCGGCAATGATCGAGATGGACGGCGCAACCAGGGCGCGGGTGGATGAGTTGTGGGAGAAACTGGGGCTGTAAGCATTCAAGGATTGCGGTATGCTTTCAAGCAGAAGGTTATATGCTTCTGCACGATTGGTTCGATTGGACGAACTCGGGCGTAGGTGCGGCAGGATTGCTGCTTACAGTTGGAGCCATCTGGCAGGCCACCGGCGCCAAGAAGGCGGCGACCGAGGCCAGAGAGGCGATTTGGAAACGTGAGGCGTCGGACTCGTTTTCCGAATTGGGAGGACTCGCAGGAGAGCTTGCCCAGTTGATTCAGTTTGAGCGGCCCAACGAAGCAGCTGTACGTGCTCGGGATTTAGTGATCCGAATCCCACGTGATCGCGCGCGGTTTGAACGATTTCTCGCGGCCGATTCCGATAAGCTGAAAACGTTGGAGTCAGTCTTTCAGCGGTTGGCTGTTCTGCTTTCCTCGCCAAAGTTTTTAGAGGAGCGGAAGCAGGTTAAGACGGCTATTCAGACAGTGTTCGAAGCGAGTAGTGAATTGAACGCGATTTACGGGCGATTGTTGGCCCGGCTGGATAAGGAGGGAAAATGAGCGATAGAGCAAGCGAATTGGCCCAGCAACTCCTCGACAAGACAGAAAGTGGAAAACTGGAGTGGTTCCCCTCTGACGACCAGCAGTTTGAGGCTTTTCGTGCAGATATAGGTGATGGTTTTTCGTTTTATATTCAGAGATCGACCTCAGGAAGCGACGACAAGTTCATTTCTTTCGAGCTGAAAAAGAATGGCTACATCGTATTTACCGATCAGGTTGACAACGTAATTCGATCGCCGAAGGCGGAGCTCATGGCAGAGTCTCTGGATGCGAGAATTATGAAATTCCGGTTGTTCAGCGATCTTTTTCATGCGGCTCGGAAAAGCGCAATGGGCGGAGATCAGACGATCAAAGAAGTACGGGAACTTATTGAGCGTTTGGGGAAGGCTAGTTGAGACGCCTGTCTGCCGACTGAGGAACAGGAGTCTAGCTTGGTGCGAGGCGAGAAATGTTGCAGAAATTTGGCGAGAATGCCAAGAACCCGAACAGAATCTGGAGCGGTCGGTCCGATCTTGTATAGATTTGTAGCAGTGATGTTGCTGATGCTTGGTAGTAGCCTGACTATCTGCGCCCAGCAGGGCCCCGACACCTTCCGCTGGGTTGACTTCCACGCGCAGAAAGACCAGGACACCGTGGTCTGGATCACCCGCTCGCTGGCTGTCGAGGACTGGACCGCGATCCGCGAGATCGGTGTGGAGTACGATGCCGCGCTGGTCGTCACCACCAAGCGCGCAGGGCCGCAGAGCGCCGCCAACGCCGACACGTTCACCGTGTGGAACGCCTCGCTGACCGACCACAGCATCTTTCCCATCCTGAAGGGGGTCAATCCGCGCTGGCTGGACTGGATGCGCTTTGCCGACGGCGCGCCGGAGGAACTGGCGCTGCTCTACAACAACTGCCGCGACTGCGCCGCCAACACCTACTTCACCGCATTGCACTACGACGTCACCCGCCACAGTTGGGCCGCGCGCTGGATGCACAACGGCGACGGCATCCCGCTGTGGACCGACTCGACGCCCACCGGCTTTGTCTGGACGCAGACCTACGCAGGCGTGGCCGAGCCCAACGGCCGCGAGCTGATCTACACATGGAGCCACTTCGACTACGGCAAGGCGAAGGAGTCCAGCGACTCCATCTATCGCTATGATCTGGACGACAGGAGCGGGCTTGAGCGGTCGCTGCCCATCCTGGGCAAGGACGCCGACGCCGTAAAACTCCGCATCTGCAAGGGCCAGGACGCGATTCCCGGGCTGGCGCGCGGGCAGGATTCGGCGCTCTGCCAGCAGATTGCCGGCACGCGCCCCGACCGCCATCCGGTCACCACGCCCCCGGCCAACAACCGCGGCCGCTCGGCGCCCGGCCGGCAGCACTGATTCCCATACCGGCCGCGCCCTCCCGGTGATGGTCAATACAGGGCTGTTTTTCCACTGCGCTTCCAATAGCATTCAAGCCATTGGAGCGTGAAATGAGTATCTTTTCAGGATTTCGAACTTTGCCGCTGCTCGCCATGGCGGTTGTGCTTGGCGCCACCGGGTGCCCTCAGAGCCAAAACACGGTAGCGGCCAGTGCGAATCAGGCCGGCGGGCAGGCACAGGATTCGGATCCGGCGAATGCCAATCTGGCGCCGACCGATGCGGGCTCGGGCGCACAGGCGCCTGCCGCAGGCTACGCTCAGCAAGCCTCTCAGCCGTCCTACACGACAAGCAATAATAACTACCAGCCGAATCAGCAGGATGAGCAGGATTCCGGCTATGGCGCGCAGCCGGTCTACTACTCCAGCCAGGCGCCTCCTCCGCTGCCCCAATACCAGCAGCCAGAGGCTCCCGGCGACGGATATCTGTGGACTCCGGGCTATTGGGCGTGGGCCTCGGGCGGTTATTACTGGGTGCCCGGCGCATGGGTCCAGGCTCCCTACGAGGGTGCTCTTTGGACCCCCGGCTACTGGGGCTATTACCACAATAACTACCGCTTCTATCGCGGCTACTGGGGCCGGCACATCGGCTTTTATGGCGGCGTGGACTACGGCTTTGGCTACATCGGCTTCGGCTACCAGGGCGGATATTGGGGCGGCGGGCACTTCAATTACAACCGTTCGGTCAACAACGTGAATGTCAGCGTAATGCGGAACGTCTACAACTACAACGTCCCCAACCGGAATGACAACCGGGTCAGTTTCAACGGCGGCTCGGGCGGCGTACAGATGCGCGCCAGGCCAGCGGAACTTGCGGCTTTTCATGAGCAGCACGCTGCTCCGATGCAGGCCCAGATGCAAAACGAGCGCGCAGCCAGCGCCAATCGGGCGCAGTTTGCCAACGTGAACCATGGGCAGCCGGCCAGTGCTGCAATGGCCAGGCCCCTTGCAGCCGATCGCAACGTGCGCGTCCCAGCCGCTTTGCCGGTACGCAACATGGCTGTTCAGCAGCGTCAGGCAGCTCAGCCGCAGCAGCAACGCGAGGCAATTCAGCAACAGCAGCAGCGTCAAGCAGTGCAGCAGCAACAGCAGCGTCAGGCAGCTCAGCCGCAGCAGCAACGCGAGGCAGTTCAGCAACAGCAACAGCGTCAAGCAGTGCAGCAGCAACAGCAACGCCAGGCAGCGCAGCCGCAGCAGCGTCAGGCAGCACCGCAGCAGCAGCAACAGCGTCAGGCGCAGCCTCAACAGCAGCAACGCCAGGCCCAGCCTCAACAACAGCAACGCCAGGCCCAGCCTCAACAACAGCAACGCCAGGCCCAGCCTCAACAACAGCAACGCCAGGCCCAGCCTCAACAACAGCAGCGTCAGGCGCATCCGCAACAGCAACAGCGTCAGGCGCAGCCGCAACAGCAGCAACGCCAGGCCCAACCTCAGCAGCAACACGAGGCTCCGCAGCAGGAAGAGCACAAGAAGTAGCGTCTGATTCGGTCATCTACGGAATCTTCCGTGGATGACCGGCTTGGCATGCCTGGCTACTGCGCCGTTTCCACCTTGACTTGAGCGAGGTTGCGCACCCAGCGGGCTGGCCGCGTGTCACCCGTGGCCACCAGCTTGAGCGGTCCTTCGCCGGCGAGCGGTTTTCCGTCCATCGCATCGGCCACCAGCACGGTGCCCTCATGTACGTCGGGATTGACCTCGGCCGCCGCGTAGACGGCCACATAGCCATCCGAGCCCACCGCCATAAGGTACAGCGCCAGATCCTTGCCGTGCGGCTTGGCCGCGACGCCGGCCTTCGCCAGCAGGTCCATCAGCGGTACGCCGGAGTAGGTCTGGTTGGCCTTGGCGTGGGAGTTGAAGAGGGTGATGGTCTTGTGCGGCAGCGCGGCCAACTGGGCCAGCGTCCAGTCGGTGGGCTTGCCGCCGAAACTCACGCGCAGCACTCCGGCGGGCACAGGGGTTTCAGTCTTGTGGATCATCCCCATGCACTGCATTTCTCCGCCACTGTGGTTCATGGCAGCGGCTGACCCACCGCCCATCTTCATGCCATCGTCATGCTCCATGGCCATCGCGCCGCCGGGCTTCATCATGGGGCACTGGCAATGCTCCATCGGCTTCATGGCGCCGCTGCTCGGGACCGCCGACTTGCTGGCCTCAGGGCTCGCGCTGTTGCCCATGTCCATGCCGGGCATGGAGTCGTTCTGGTGGCTTGCCGGTGCTTCCTGCGCGGCGGCTGCGGCCGCAAGTCCTACGCCAAGAATGGCGACTGTCCAAAGTCCGATCCGCATCGTGAACTCTCCTGGGTTCCATCGTATACTGGCGTCATGTCCATTGCGCGCAACGTCGCAGCCATCGCCAAAGGCATGAGCATCACTTTCGGGGAGAGCCTGGAGCCCACCCAGGTGGAAAACTACCCCGACGGTCCCGGTCCCCTGCGCGGAGCCGTCCTCGAACCGCGTTTTCGCGGAGCGCACGTCCTGCAGCGCGACGAGAATGGCCTGGAAAAGTGCGTGGCCTGCTATCTGTGCGCAGCGGCCTGCCCCTCGAACTGCATCTACATCGAGGCCGCCGAGAACACCGAAGCCGTTCGCATCTCGTCCTCCGAGCGCTACGCCAAGGTCTACAACATCGACTACAATCGCTGCATCTTCTGCGGCTATTGTGTCGAGGCCTGCCCCACCGACGCCATCACCCACGGCCACGGCTTTGAGCTGGCCAGCGTGAACGCCACCACCCTGATCATGCGCAAGGAAGACATGCTGGTGCAGATCGCAGCGCCCACGGCGAAGTAGATTTTTGCAACCCTGTTTGCTAGCCTAGCGTGCTCTTCGCGCCAGATGTTGCTGGTCTAATGCATGGCGCAATAGAGTCTTGATGACCGCCTGGCGGCTGATGTTCAGCTCGCGGGCGGCGTTATCGAGTTCCTGCAGCATGGGCTGTGCGAAGTCCACATTCACCCTCTGAATCGGCGGCATTATCTTCCCGGTATTGGTGAAGAACCGGGAGATGTCTTCGCCGCGATCTGCCATCGCTGCTATTTCGTCTGCCGTTTTGGGCTTGGCGGTTTTAGCTGTTTTCGGCATAAAGGTCCTCTTCGCTACGTGTCGATCTCCAGAGCGTTACCAAGTGGTAAAACTCGCCTTCTTCGTCTTCTCGAATCTCAAAGATGAGCGAGTACAAGCGCTGCCCAACCCAGCCAATGGCACGGAATTGCTCGGGGAAGTCCGCAATCTGATCCAGGTAGTAAGGGCGGGTAAAGATATCCTGGGCTTCTTCAAAGCCTATGCCCCGCCGCGGATTCTCCCTCAGCCGCTGGCTCTTGCGCGGATCGAAGTGGAAGCGCATCCATATAACAGTTATACCATGATTTGCGTTTTGTAATGAGCGAGCGGCGAATCTCTAAGCCATTCCAGCCAGCAGCCCTCGCGCCCGCAACTCCGTTACCACCCGCTCCACCTTCCAGTCCAGCGCGTCGTTGCCGTCCACCTTCAGGTCGGCGTTTACGGCCGAGGGCCGCACAAACTGGATGCTCGACGGGCGCACGGTGGCCTCGTACTGCTGCTTCACCGACTCCGGCGTGCGGCCGCGCTGTTCGGTGTCGCGCTTCAGGCGGCGCTCAAAGCAGAGCTGGTCGGGTGTATCCACGTAGATGCGCAGGTGGTAGAGAGGCAGCAACTCCGCATAGTAGAGCGCGAACAGTCCCTCGACAATCAGGAAAGCGCCGGCTTTGACGCGCTCTGTCTGGCCCGCAACCCGTGTGTGCGTCGCAAAGTCGTAGAGCGGCCGGTCAATGGCTTCGCCGCGGGCCAGCGCCGCCACTTGCCGCGCCAGCAGCGCGCTCTCGATCATCGCTGGATCGTCGAAGTTCTGCCGAATTCGCTCGCTGAAGGGCATGTGCCCCAGGTCGCGGTAGTAGTTGTCGAGATGAAAGTGGATGCCGCCCAGCGTGTGCGCCAGTTCGGCGGCCAGCGTGGTTTTGCCCGAGCCGGAACAGCCCGCAATGCCCAGCACCACGGGCGGAAACGGCAGCCGTCGCGGCGCGTTCGGTGTTGCGTTTGCCTGCTGGTTCGTTCCCTCGCTCACGATGCGCTGCTGTCTCCGCCGTCGATCTTGGGCGCGAGCCGCTTCAGCAGTCCGGCCAGACGGTCTTCCACCAGCCGCCCCGCTACCGACACGTCCTCATGGCTCAGCGGTGCGTCGTTCAGGCCGGCGGCCAGGTTGGTTACGCAGGAGATGCCCAGCACCTCGATGCCCATGTGGCGGGCCACAATCGTCTCCGGCACGGTGGACATGCCCACCAGCGTTGCGCCCATGGTGCGGAATGCACCAATCTCGGCCGGCGTCTCAAAACTGGGGCCGCTCACCGCCAGGTAGACGCCCTCTTCCAACTCGAATCCTTCTTCCGCGGCGGCTTCCTTCGCCAACCCGCGCAGCCGTTTGCTGTAGGCCTCGGTCATATCCACAAAGCGCTGGCCGCCGCCGGGCCGCACGGCAAAGCGCCGTTCGTTCGGTCCAGTGAGCGGATTCCAGCCCATGTGGTTGATGTGGTCGCCCAGCGCCACTAGCTGGCCCACGCGGTAGCCATCCTTGATGCCGCCCGCCGCGTTGGTCAGGATGGCCGTGCGCATGCCCAGCGAGCCCAGCACGCGCATGGGAAAGGTGACCTCGTGGGGCGTGTAGCCTTCATAAAAGTGCACGCGGCCCTGCATCATCACCACCGGCACGCCGTTCAGCATCCCGGCTACCAGCCGCCCGCTATGGCCTTCCACGGTGGAGCGGGGAAAGTTGGGAATCTCGGCGTAGGGGATGGCCATGAACTCGGTGACCGCATTGGCTACCGCGCCCAGTCCCGAACCCAGCACGATGCCCAGCCTCGGCGTAAACGCGCCGAAGATTGCCCGCACCAGATCGACAGCTTCCATTACTTCGTCGTAATAGCTCATGGGAGTACCCCTGCTCAAATGCTCTCGACATTGTACAGGCCGGGCCGCGGGCAAGGTAGGAGCGCCTCGGACGGCAACGGGTCAAAGAGCCGTCCAGCCCTCCGGAGCCACCGTCACCGTGGCGCAACCCATCTTCCAGTTGAACCAGAAGTGCTCCGTCTCCTTCTCCGCATAAAAGCCCTCCAGGCCCCGGGCTTTCACCACCTCGTCCACCAACAAGCGCGGCCCGTAGAACAGCGTAAAGAAGCTGTCCCAGTCCACCGTGAACAGGAAGCGCGCATCCGGAGCCACCAGGCTGCCGCGCGTCGGGAATTCGGTCTCCCGATTCTTGAGAGCGTTGACGGAAATGCGCCGGGGCGGATCGGTGGCCGGGAACTCGGGCACAAACACCAGTTCCTCGTACCCGGCAGACTCGAAGGCGTCGAGCAGATCGGCCTGCAGCAGCGGCTCGAAGCGGCCCTCCGTTGGCATCCACACGGGCTCGGCCTGCAGATAGCGCTGCAGCGCATCGCGGCTCTCGTAGTCGCGCAGGCACTCGTCGATGGCGCCGATCGAGGTCAGCAGCGCCTGGCTCATCTGCGCGCAGTTGCGGATGCCTGCTCCCCTGGCGGCTTCGGCCCACCGACACTTGCGGCCCTGCGAAAGAATCTGCGCGTCGTCCGGATACTGGCGCGTGGCCTTCCACGCCAGCGCTTCGGGCACGCGGACAAAGGGGTGAAGAAGGATGTAGGCCGACTCGTAGGCCTGGTCGTAGGCCTCGATGAGCGGTGCGTTCAGCGCGGGATAAACAAACTGTTCGGCGTGCACGGCAAGAGCATAGCAAAAGCCCCAGCGCCGTGCCTGTGAGCTTCGTCGCAGCGTGCGCTTCTGCCAGACGATGCAAATCAACTCGCGCCGTGCTTGCCTGCCTTGATCCTGCGAATCTCTTCCATGCGCTGGGCAAGCTGCTTCTCGCGGCCTTCCTGGGTGGGCTTGTAGTAGCTGCGGCCCTTGAGGGAGTCGGGGAGGCAATCCATGTCGGCCACCTTGCCTTCCTCGTCGTGGGCGTAGCGGTAGCCGCGGCCGTAGTCCAGGGCCTTCATCAGCTTGGTGGGCGCATTGCGCAGGTGCAGCGGAACGGGCTCCTGGCGGGTGTGCTCGATCTCGCCCAGAACCTGGCCGTAGGCCGTGTAAACCGAGTTCGACTTGGGCGCGAGGCAGAGATAGACGACGGCCTCGGCCAGAGCCAGATCGCCTTCCGGAGAGCCGAGGAACTCCATGGCCTGACGGGCGGAGAGGCAGAGGTTGAGCGCCTCGGGCGCGGCCAGGCCGATGTCTTCCACGGCCATGCGCACCACGCGGCGGGCCAGGTACATGGGGTCCTCGCCTGCTGCGAACATGCGGCCCAGCCAGTAGAGCGCCGCGTCCGGGTCGGAGTTGCGCACGCTCTTGTGCAGCGCGGAGATCAGGTTGTAGTGCTCCTCGCCCTGCTTGTCGTACTGCAGAACGCGCTGCTGGACGGCTTCTCCGGCCACCTCTTTGGTGATGTGGTTGCCGGCGTCGCGCGCCAGTTGCGCGGCTACTTCGAGTGTGTTGTAAGCGTTGCGGCAGTCGCCGCTGGAGTAGCTGGCGACAATCTGCAGAGCGTCGTCGTCGGCGGTCAGGCTCAGCTTGCCCAGGCCGCGCTCTTCGTCTTCCAGCGCCCGGCGCAGCAGCGCTACCAGTTGTTCTTCGTCAAGCGGCTGAAGCACGTAGACGCGGCAGCGGGAGAGCAGCGCGGAGATGATCTCGAACGAGGGGTTCTCTGTCGTCGCGCCGATCAGGCGGATGGTGCCGCGCTCGACGTAGGGCAGGAAGGCGTCCTGCTGCGCCTTGTTGAAGCGGTGAATCTCATCGATGAACAGGATGGTGCGCGAGTGCAGTTCGGCGGCCTTGGCGGCGTCGGCCATTACCTGCTTGATCTCCTTGATGCCGCTGATGACGGCGGAGAACTCAATGAAGTTGGCGCGGGTGGTCTCGGCCACGATCTTGGCCAGGGTGGTCTTGCCTACGCCGGGAGGGCCCCAGAAGATCATGGAACTGGCGTCGTCGCGCTCGATCTGGATGCGCAGCGGCTTGCCGGGACCCACGATGTGCTCCTGGCCGCTGAGTTCGTCGAGGGTGCGCGGGCGCATGCGCTCGGCGAGCGGCGCGTTGTCCGTCAGGTGGTGCGGGCCACGGGAGTTTTGCCGCGAAGGGTCCATGTCGCCGTCAAAAAGGCTCATCGCGCGGCTCCCTTGCGTACAGGCCGGACAGCGGAGCGCTGGCGGGAGGCTTCGTAGAGCAGAATGCCGGCGGCTACGGCGGCGTTGAGGCTTTCGACCGGGCCGGGGCAGGGAATGGTGAGCGCGGCGTCGGCTTGTGCGGCCAGTTCTGCCGGAACTCCGTTGCCCTCGTTGCCGATCAGCAGCGCGAAGGGCTTGTCCAGTGGCGCTTCGTGCGCGGCCTTGGCTTCGTGGACGGCGGTGGTGAAGACGGTGACGCCGGCGGCGCGCAGGCGGGCAAAGCAGTCGGCGGCGTTTGCGGCCACGAGCGGCACACGGAAGACGGAGCCAGCCGAGGCGCGCACGGCTTTTGGGTTCCAGGGGCTGACCGTGCCGGGCAGGGCGACGATGCCAGTCGAGCCGAAGGCCTCGGCGGAGCGCAGGATGGTGCCGAGGTTGCCTGGGTCTTGCAGGCCGGCCAGGACGAGAATCTGTTCCGTTCCTCGGAACAAGTCCTGCCAGTCCCATGCAGGCGGAGCAACGAGCGCGGCAATGGGCTGCGGATTCTCGGTGGTCAGCGCCGCGGAAAGCAGTTCGCGGGGGACGAGCAAAATCTCGGTTTCGGCGGGAATCGGGAGTGCGGCAAGTAGGCTCTCGGCGTCTTCGGCGGCAAAGAGGCAATCAATCGCCAGACCGGCCCGTAGAGCCTCCGCGACAAGATTAGGCCCCTCGATGCCAACCAGCCCAGCCGGAGGGCTGCACGGGGCCGCCAGGGCGCGGCGAAGCTCCTTCAGGCGTGGATTCTGTTTGCTCTGGATGACGCGTACCGGCATGGTCTTGAACTCTCGATGTACTGAGGCGATTCTAAGCTTTTTGGGCGGAAAGCGCTGGAAGAGAGGGGCTTCCCGCAGGCAGCCGCGGTGGCTCCGACTTGCACCGAAGCTGGTGCTGTGATAGCTTCCGATTTTAAAGCGTTGTAAAATCGGCAGGCGAGGTAGGTCCATTTGTCCGCGGAAATTTTGCGCGTCCATCCCGACGAACCACAAGCGGACCGGATCGATTACATCGTCTCCTGCCTGCGCAAGGGCGATGTTGTCGCACTGCCCACCGATACCTTCTACGGGTTGGCGGTGGACCCGGTCAACCTGCAGGCGGTGGAGCGGATCTACCAGATCAAGACGCGGCAGAAGCACAAGCCGCTGTCTCTGCTGATTGCCTCGGTGGCGCAGGCCTACACGCTGGCGCGCGACACCGATACGATGCTCGACAAACTGGCGGAAAAGTTCTGGCCGGGACCGCTGACGATCATTGTGCGGGCCGGGACCAAGCTCCCGCTGCGCTCGACGGCGAACACGGGCAACGTGGCTCTGCGCGTGCCGGATGCGGCCATTCCGCGCGCGGTGGTGGAGCGCTTCGGCCTGCCCATTACGGCCACCTCGGCCAATTTGCAGGGCGCTTCGGAGTGTACACATGCCGCGGCAGTGCGCGACCAGATCGGCGACCGGATTCCGCTGATCATCGACGGCGGACCGACCGGACACGCGCAGCCGACGACGATCGTCGATCTATCCCTGGGGCCGGGACGCTGGGAAATTTTGCGCGAGGGCGCCATTCCGACCCATGAGATCGTAATGGTCCTGGAGAGGTAAACACGCCGCAGAAATCGAAGCGCAGGGCAACTCGCTTCCTGCCGGCAGCGGTAAGATGAACGCGATGGGCCGCCTCCGAAAAAGAACTCACAAAGCGATTTGGACTGCGGGGCCGATCGTTGCGGCCGCGGCGGCGCTGCTTTGGTGCTGGTGGGTCTATGCGCAGATTGCCGCCTACGCCGCGGAGGACCAGGCCGCGCCCTCCGACGCGATTGTGGTCTTTGGCGCTGCGGAGTACGACGGCAAGCCCTCTCCGGTCTATCGCGCGCGGCTCGACCATGCGCTGAGCCTCTACCGCAAGGGCATTGCTCCCCTGATGATTACCCTGGGCGGCGATGGCGGCGACCAGTTCTCGGAAGGGTCAGTGGGCCGCTCCTACCTGATGGGAGCCGGCGTGCCGGAAGACGCCATCATTGCGGAGACAGAGAGCCGGAACACCGAAGAATCCTCGCGGCGCGTGGCCGTGATTGCCCGCGCCAACGGTCTCCGGCGGTTGGTCATCGTCAGCGACGGCACCCACCTTTTTCGCATTCACGCCATCTGCGCGGCCGAAGGGCTCGCTGTGCTCACATCTCCGCGCCCGCGTGTGCAGGTGGAGGGCGGCGTCGGAGAAACCGAGCGGATTGCGCACGAGATCGCCAGCTACACGCTATGGCGGCTGCATTTGCATTGAAGCGGCGCTGGCGGAGTTAGCCGAGGCCGGGGTGCGGCATCCATGTCAGGATGGCCAGAGCGATGGCGGCTGCCGAGGCCGTGGAGAGGAAATTGACGGCGTCGTTGTTCAGCCAGCCGCGTTCCTCCAGGGTTGCTCCCAGCAGGCTGTCAAAGAGCAGGCCGAAGACGCCGCTTGCCGCGGAAACCCAGAAGACCGCCAGATCGCCGCGGACGGCCCATGTGCCGAGCGCGGCAACGATGCAGGCGGCGATGGCTCCTGCCACAGTGCCGGCCACGCTGATGGCCCCATCGCGGCCCGGCTCGACCGAGCGCAGGGTGGTGATGAGGCGCGGACGGCCGCCGAAGACCTGGCCGATCTCAGAGGAAACCGTGTCGGCCGCGGCCTCCGCCAGACAAGCCAGCGGAACGGCAAACAGAGGCATGGGCGCAAGGGTGGCGCGCGTGAACCAGCCAGCGTCGGTCAGCAGGGACTGCGCAAACGGCGCGGCGGTGAGCATGGCCAGACCGAGGTTGGCGGAGATCTGAGCGGCGGTGCGTCCATGCCGGTCTTCGGCGCTGCCGATGCGTTCCTTGCGGGCGCGGCCCATGCGCGTGGCCAGGTGGGCCAGCAGGGCCACGGCGAGCACCGGGACGATGGCTGTGCGCCACGGCTCGTAGGGAGGTATGGCGGTGGAGAAGATGAGGCTGGCGGTAATGGCCGCGCCGGCGACCGAGGCCCAGGGCGTGGCCGCGCGCAATTGCCATGTGACCAAGCCGAGCAGAACGCTCAGTCCTACCGCCCAGATGGCAACCTGAGCAACCTGTGTGGCGAACCACTGGCTTTCAAGGACGACGTCGGCCCCGGCAATGGGGAGGACGGCGAGGAGAACGAGTTTCGACTGCCAGGCCAGCTTGGGACGCATGAGGTCTATGGTAGCCGGTTCCGCAGCGTCTAGCAGTCCAACTGGGCGCGGGTCAGCTTGACGCCGTCCAGACGGCCCAGCAGGGTGACGGCGATGCGATCCGGGGCGAAGAGCCTCTGCGCCAGCGATTGCACCTGGGCGGCGTCCACTTCGCCGATGCACTCAATGACCTCCTCGGCTGAAAAGAACTTGAGGAAGTACATCTCTTGCCGGGCAAGGTTGGCCATGCGCGAGTTGGAGCTTTCCAGACCAAGCAGGATGTTGCCTTTCACCTGGTCCTTGGCGCGGGTCAGTTCTTCCTCGGCCAGCGGCGTCTGCTTCAGGCTGCGGAACTCGGCGAGGATCAGATTCACAACTTCAAGAGCCTTGGCCGAACTGGTGCCGGCGTAGACGCAGAGGGTGCCGGTGTCGCGGTAAGGGCTCAGGTCGGAGTAGATGGAGTATGCCATGCCGCGCTCTTCGCGGATGGTCTGGAACAGCCGCGAACTCATGCCGCCGCCGAGCACCGTGTTCAGGATTAGAGCCGTGTAGCGCTCTTCCGCGGTGATGTGAGGAGCTGTGACGCCGAGGCAAATCTGGACCTGCTCCAGAGACTTCTTGTTGCGCAGCAGAATGCGCGGAGTGGCTTCCGGCGCGGGCAGTTCGTGGAGCGTGGCCCCGGCGGCCAGCGGGGAAAACTTCTCCGCGACAGCCTGGACGAACCGGTCGTGATCGAGCTGGCCGGCGGCGGAAAAGACAATGTTCCCGGCGTGGAAGCGGTCGCCATGGTAGGCGGCCAACTGGTCGCGGCCCAGGGAGCGCACCGTGTCCTTGGTGCCCAGAATCGGCTTGCCCAGCGGATGGCCCTTCCAGAAGCTCTGGGTGAAGAGCTCGTGCACCAGCACGTCCGGATTGTCCTCGTCGATCTTGATCTCTTCAAGGATGACGCCGCGCTCGCGCTCAATGTCGGCAGGGGCAAAGACGGGATTGAGGACCAGGTCGCTGAGTACGTCGAGGGCGATGGGCACGTGGTCGGAGAGCGACTTGACGTTGAAGCAGATGGTCTCTTTGCCGGTAAAGGCGTCGAGGTTGCCGCCGATCGAATCCATCTCGCGGGCGATCAACTGCGCGGAGCGCGAGCGGGTGCCCTTGAAGAGCATGTGCTCCACAAAGTGGGAGATGCCGCAGGTCTCGGCGGGTTCGCAGCGGGAGCCGGATTTGATCCAGACGCCCATGGCTACGGAGCGCAGATGCTCCATTCGTTCGGTCAGGACAATCAGGCCGTTGGGAAGGACGGTGCGGCGAAGATTTCGCTCGGTACTCATTGATATCGACAAGATTCGATTGTAGGGCAATGGGCCTTGCGGAGCGAAGAGGCCCGCTGGCAGCCGCGAAAGTGCGCGGGCGGCAAAAATGCTCTATGCTGGGCCAAGCCGTGAGCGAAAAGACGAACCATTTTGTGCAGTTGAATGCGGAGGAGACCGCCGAAGTTTGCCGCAAGCCCTTGTTCGGCCTGGACAGGGCGGCGCTGCGTGCGTTGATGGCGGGTTGGGGCGAGCCTGCGTGGCGGGGCAACCAGTTGGCCGAGGCGCTCTACCGGCAGCGTGTGGCGGAGATCGCCGAGATCACCACGCTTTCCAAAGCTCTGCGTGAACGCATCGAAGCCGATGGCTGGGAGGTGGGCCGGCCGCGCATTGCGCAGGTGTTTTCATCCGTCGATGGGACGGAGCGCTATCTGGTTCGCTGCCCGGGAGCCGACGGGCGGACCGTGGAAACCGTATGGATGCCCGAAGGCGACGGCGGCGAGAGCGGGGATGGCAGCGAGGCGGATGCTGACGGTTCAGCCAGGAACGCCCAGGACCAGGAAAAGAGCAATCAGAGGCAGGAGATTCGCGCGACCATCTGTGTTTCCAGCCAGGTGGGTTGCGCGGTCAACTGCCAGTTCTGCCTGACGGCGCGGCTGGGCTTTGAGCGCAATCTGACGGCGGGCGAGATTGCCGGCCAGGTCGTCGACGTGCTGGCGCGGCATCGGGTCGAGGTGGGCCGCGACCGCGTGAACCTCGTCTTCATGGGCATGGGCGAGCCGTTTCTGAACTACGCGAACTTCATGGCTGCCGTACGGCTGCTGGTCGAAGAGGTCGGCTTGAGTCCGCAGCGGATGACGGTTTCAACCTCGGGGATTGTGCCGGGGATCGAGCAGTTTGCGCTGGAACCGCCGGAGATGCGGCCCAAGCTGGCCATCAGCCTGAATGCGCCCAACGACCAGGTGCGCGCCGAGGTGATGCCCGTCAATCGCAAGTGGCCGATTGAGGCGGTCATGGCGGCGGTAAAGCGCGTAAAGCTGCGGCCGCGCGAGCGCGTGACCTTCGAGTATGTTCTGCTGGGCGGGGTGACGGACCAGCCCGATCATGCGCGGCAGGTGGCGCGGCTGGCGCGGCGGACAGGGCTGCCGGTGAAGGTGAACCTGATTGCCTGGAATCCGGGGCCGGGAATTGCCTTCTCGTCGCCGGAGAGTGGTGCGGTGGAAGCCTTCAAGCAGACATTGATCGACGAGGGCGTAGCGGTGTATCTGCGCAGGCCGCGGGGTAGGGACATCTACGCGGCCTGCGGGCAGTTGAAGAGGACGGTGGAAGGGTGAGGCTCGTGATCGCCGCGAAGTTCGGAATGGCCACTACTCGGATTCAGGATCGAGAATCTCAGGCGATTTCGACAGTAATTCTCTGTTCGGTGCAGGATACTGTGATCGCCGAGTAATGGTATAGAATCGCGGCTTGCAAATGATCTCGTTGACGACTAGTCCGCAAGTCTTACTCAACAGGTGCTTTGTCGAAGATGCAGTAATCAAGGCGGCAGTATCGGACGTGACCGCTATTACTTGTTCCCCAATCTGTACGAATCCACTGTCAGTGGCTTGTAGAACAGCCTGAATTGCTAGCGGCATACTACCACCGAAGATGCTAAGGGCGTCTTGGAGCAGTTGCATTTCGCGATTATGGAAATCCGCACCATCGATGGGATCGAACGGAAGCCGTCCGGTGACGATGGGAATCTCTACCCCAACAAAAAATTTGCGCAGCTTTTCGGGGATTTCAGGATAGTAAAACTCATCTTCACCAGTCCTTACGTGGAAGTCCCTTGGAAATGTGACAGCGATGATTTCAACATTGAAGGACGCGAGTTCATTGAAGGCGAGTAGTGGTCCCTGGCCCTTCGATGTCAAGAATACTAGCCTTGGAAATCTTGTGTTTCCATCAGCTTGCAGGGAGCGTAGGTAGTTCTTGATTTCCTTGATGACCTTAGGGAGATTCTCGTGGCCTTCGGTGTCGAAATACTGCACCTTAGATGGTCTTTTCATTATTTACCTCCGTCTCCCAGTCCTGTGGTTTCTGCAGATAAAAATGCTTAATGCAACGGATGGCGTACGTGAAATCAATTATTTGGGCGGATGGAAGGACTACTACATTGTCTTCCTGCCCGAAATGAACATGGCAAGCATCCATGACAGATTGGCACCTGCCGTGGCTGCAGATACGAAAGATGGGACTTGGGCTGCCTTTGTCTCTGAAATCGTATAGGAAATTTCGCTCAAGGATTTTGCGATTCGTACCATACAGAGCAATGTCTGTGATCTTTAGCATTTTATTGTCGCGAAATGAAAAACTCTCTTTCCAATGCAGAGAGAGAGGGTTTGCAAGGGGAATTTTGATCTTTGTAGCTACAGCAGGACGAGGGTCTAGGTACTCGCAGGTGTTCAATAAGCGATCAATGAGTTCCGCATACTCGACAGCGCCCAAAGTGCACTCCAAAAAGTAGAACCCGGATTCTCTCCGGGTTCTACAGTATTGCATTCGCTGCTACGATTCAATCGGAATCGAGTGGAAGACTCCGGAAAGAACTCTCTTTCAAGGAGTTGATCCCAAAGCGCCATCCGAATGAACCTAAAATCGTCTCGGTCATCCTCTGCAGTTTCGGGGATATCCCTAATGGTAAGCTTGTACCAATTCTCTGAGCCGTTCCCATACACCTCGGCAAGATGACGTATTTGCGTCATGTATTCGTCCAGAGAAGGATGAACTATCTCTACCATTTCCATTTGTCCCCCCTTTCCTCGTGCTTACGAAGCAGGCGTCCTTCAGGCTTCATACATATTCCGTGCCGCAGAACTGCCGCCTGATGACTTTCCACCACACTATCGGCGCAGATCGAGAGTTTCGGTAGTTCGCACGACTCACTTCTTCAACTCATCACGCGTCTTTCAGTTGACTGAAGATTAGACGCAAAAAATCGATAGTTGGACTCATTGCCCATTTGCCAACGCGTATTGTTTTTCTATACCGCAGAAGGCCAAAAATGCAATGGCAATGAGGGAATGTGCCATCTGGCCGAACCGGGACGCCATTTCCTCCACCTGCGTAGACGATTCTACTAAAGTACAAGGGTACAATCTGCAAACACTCTATCTCCTGTGATAGCAGTCACATAGGTTTGGGGCGTTCTGAGATGATCAACATTCTCTCCGCAGAGAACTCATCTTCCTGCTTTCAACGCCGCGTCGATGCCGGCCTGGGCCAGCGGGGCCATCACGGCGTAGCCGGCGGGCAGCGGGTGGACGCCGTCATGACTGAGGGTGGCGGGCAGGCCGTTGCGCTCGTCCTTCATGGCCGTGTAGTAGTCCACGTAGGGATAGTTGTGGGCGGCGGCGTAGGTCTTGATCCACCCGTTGATGGCGGCGATCCTGGGCGCGGGCGTCTGGCCCGGACGCCAAGGGAAGTCGAAGGCCGGAGTGATGGAGCAGAGCACTACGCGGATGCCGTTGGCTGTGGCCATCTCGGCCATGGCGGCGATGTTGTTCTCGGTCTCTTCCGCCGTCATGGGGCCGGTGTTGCCCGCTACGTCGTTGGTGCCTGCGAGGATGATCACGACGCTGGGCTTGAGGGCGACGACGTCCTGATGAAAGCGCAGAACCATCTGCGGGGTGGTCTGGCCGCTGATGCCGCGGTTGATGTAGGGTTTGCCGGGGAAGGACTGGTCCAGATGCCAGCCCTGGGTGATGGAGTCGCCCATGAAGACCACGCGGGTTTCGCCTGCAGCGGGAGCGGGCAGGGCCAAGTCGGCCTCCTTGAAACGGCCCAGCCAGGGCCAGTCGAGTTTCATTTGTTCTTCGCGAGAGTAGTGCGCCGGGTCGTGGGCCACAGGGGCGGCCTGCGCCGGTGCGGCAGGCTGTGCGGCTGTGGCTGCGGGCGCCGCGGCAGGCGTGGCCTGGGCATAGCCCTGCGTGGAGAGAGCCGCGAGAGCGGCAAGCCAGAAGACAAGACGGAAAGCAATTCGGTTCACGAGAAAACTCCTCAAGTGCTAGGTTGGCCAGTCGGGTGTGGTGTGTTCAACGCGCGGGGCTGGCTGTTTTGGGGTGCGCAACGATTGTACGGAAGAGAGGGCATGGGGGAAAGTATCCGAAAGTTGGGCAATTCAGCCGAGATTGACTGAAAACAGGGCAGAGTGTCCGACATTAGGACATGGGTGCCCAAAATTGAGACAGCGGCCCTTCGTGGACCTGCCAAAAGGGAGCGTTTGTCGCGAAGCAGGACAGTTGGACTTGAGCGGTACGCGCAAATTGCCTCATATTCGGACAGTTGCCGCGCGGAGGATGTTACGAAAGAACCGGAGTCGAGCGCGGCGCTGGACGCTTTTTCCACACAGACGCACCGGCTCTGCCCGCGTGCGGCGCGCTGGGCGGTGCGCTACGCTGGAAGACGACATGACTGTATGCGCGATTTGCGATGGAGTGGGATTGGTCCGGGTGATGGACCCGGAGGGCAAGTGGGTTTCGCGGGCCTGCGAGTGCCAGCAGATGCAGCGGGAGGAGCGCCGGATTGCAGCGGCGCATATTCCCGAGCGCTACCGCGGCTACACCCTGGACGGCTACGAGACCGCCTTCAGGGGAGCGCATCCGTCCCTGGCGCAGGCGCATCTGACGGCGCGGCGGTTTGTGGAGTCGTACCCGGTGGACACGGCCGGCAAGGGATTGCTGTTTACCGGCTCCATCGGCGTGGGCAAGACGCACCTGGCGGTGGGCGTGCTGCGGAGGCTGGTGCAGGAGCGCGGCGTAAAGGGCCTGTTTTGCGACTACCGCGAACTGCTGAAGAACATCCAGAATAGCTATAACCCGCAGGTGAACACGACCGAACTGGAACTGTTGAAGCCGGTCTTCGCGGCCGAGGTGCTGGTGCTGGACGACCTGGGCGCGCAGAAGCCCAACGAGTGGGTGTGGGACACGGTGGCGCTGATTCTGAACACGCGCTACAACGACAAGCAGACCACCATCATCACCACGAACTATGCCGACCTGCCGGCGGGCAGCGGCGCCAAGAGCGAAGCAGAGCGGGCGGCGCGGGAGCAGACCCTGGGCGACCGCATCGGCGACCGGATGCGTTCGCGGCTGGCCGAGATGTGCGTCCGCGTGGAGATGACGGGCGAGGACTTCCGCCAGACGGTGAAGCGGGCCCGGTTCGGGTGAATACAGCAACAGGGAATAGGAAACAGGGAGTAGGGAGCAGGGCGTGATCGGGTGGTGTGACGCGAAAGAAAGGAATCCGGCTGTGAAGGCGAACAGGAGTCTGGAAGGAATCGCGGGGCTGGGGTTGGTTGCGCAGATCGGGCAGACGGTGTGGGCGCTCGCCGGGCCGGAGCGGCTGCCGGATAAGATCCCTATGCACTTTGACGCGGCAGGGAATCCGGATGGATGGGGTTCGTGGCCGATGCTGATTCTGTTCCCGGCGATAGTGGTTTGTATCTATTTGCTGATGACCGTGCCGGTGTGGTTTCCTTCTGCGTTCAACAATATGAACTACCCTGTGCAGGTGACAGAACAGAACCGTGAACGGCTGCAGTCGGTGGCGTTAGACATGGTTACGTGGATGAAAGCGGAGATGATCTGGCTGTTCTGCTGGGTGCAGTGGGCTGTGATCGATGTGGCGCGGCACGGTGTAAACAAGATGGTCGACACCGTAGTTCCTGCGGCAATTGCGCTGATCGTCGGAACTATCGGCTGGCACATCTGGGCGATGGTGCGGGCGGCACGAAAAACTCCCGCTAAATAGCGAAGCGCGCGCACCCGGGGAAGGTTCGCGCGCCGTTCCGGGGGAGGAAAACTCTAAAACGCCCAGAGAGTGACCAGCAGGGCGATCATCGCTGCGATGGTTAGGCCTTGGTAGGCGCGATCCGCCGCCAGGGGACGTAGGTTGGGCAGTGGATGAGTGGACAACTCGGCTGAGTTTTTCATCGTTGGCCTGCCTTTCATGCCTCTCGGCAAATGATTACGTTCAAAACCGGGCGCTGGTTCCTGCGTCCCTCGCAGCCGTGTCTCCGGCGCTCTTACAAGATTCGATGCGGATTCCCGGGCCGGGATGCATGAAGATAAGAAAAATTGACGCGGAGTTCTCTCCTACGAGGAACATCCGCAAGCCTGGTGGCAAGATCGGGTTACCGGAGGGTGACCCGCAGCCCTCAGTTTTCCAACGCTAACGGGTGTAAAATCACGCACGTGAGCACTGGTCCCGAACTGATTCGTCCCGAAGCCCCCGCGGAGCGCAACTGGCTCCCGATGGTCATTTCTGCAGCCGTAGTGGTCGCCGTTCTGGCGATTGGGATTGCCGTCTTCGAGCACGGCAACAAGGGGCCGGCGGTGACGCCGGTTTCAGCTCCGCTGGACGGCTACGCGTCGAGCCTGCCCATCACGAAGCTGGCCATGAGCGAGTCGGCCAACCTGGCCGGCAGCAAGCTGACCTACGTGGAAGGCCACATTGCCAACTCGGGCACGAAAACGGTGACCGCGGTGACGGTGCAAGTGCTGTTCCGCAACGTTGCCCGCGAGGTGGCGCAGAACGACACGCAGCCGCTAAAGCTGATCCGGGTGCGCGAGCCCTATGTGGACGTGGAGCCGGTTTCGGCCGCGCCGCTCAAGCCGGGCGACGACAAGGAGTTCCGCCTCACCTTCGACGGAGTCACGCCGGATTGGGACGGCGCCTTCCCGGAGATTCGCATCATCCGGGTTGAAGCCAGGTAATTTCTCTCTTTCCTGTATTCTCGACCGCCGCTGCTGGGTTGCGGGTGGGTGGGAAGCTGTGTGCAAAAAAACGGTCCGCGGGAGTGAACTGGCCAGTCTTCGAGCGAACGCATCTGGGCGTCAGCTCGAAGCCATGTACATTCTTACCGGGTAAAAATTACACATCTATGCAAAAAATACACGGTCAAGGTTCGCCGGGGGCCTCCCTTCGGTGGAGGGTGCAAGGCTAAAAATCGAATAAGTTGCTTAATTTCAATGGGCTGAAAGATTTTTTCCTGTAGGGACAGGTTTGGCGCGCGGACTGCTCTATAGAAAGTAGAAACGGTGCCACTACTCCACAGAAAAGCGGGTTACCGCAAGAAGAGGGAGTTGGTGGTTGAGATTGAGGCATATGCGCCTCAGGCTTGGGAGCGCCGGCAGGAAGCAATACCGCGTTACCAGGTCACGGATCACGAGATTCCCGCCAACCCCTACGGTTGACGGAAAACAATTTGGCGGCCCAGGCAGCCGCGCCTCCCCAGGGCGCAGTTGCTTTGACCGGCGCGGAGCGGTCGTAAGGCCAAAACCCCCTCTCCCCGAGGCATCTTCCGCGCCAACGGCACCCAGGCCGTAGGCCGCCATCAAGCTCTCGCACAGCGAGAGAACCAAGGCAACTTGGCCCCCGTCAACACGGGGGCCGTTTTTTGTCTGGGCGCAAATTGCGTCACGCCGCCGAGAGGCAAGCACGTGTTGACAGAGCGCGGTGAAACTCCTAGAGTGCGTTTGCCGGGCGAGGAAGCGTATCGAGCCGCTTGAGCGGCCAGCGCGTCCTCCCTCGCGAACCCGGCAAGCCTGGTTCTCTGGAGAGACAACGTGCAGATCGATCGTAGAGAGTTTTTGATGTCCGGCGCCGCCGTGGCCGCGCTGGGAGCAGTGGATGCCCGCGCCGCGCTAGCCGCCGAGGGCACGCCCACGGCGAACAGCCTGGGACAGATGGCATGGGCTGCGGGAACCTGGTATCGGCCCTATTCATCGAGACCCGCGCATACGGCGGAGACTACGACCTGGGTGCAGATAGATCTGGGCGCGCGGCAGCGGATCGAGGCGGTGCGCGTGTATCCGGCTTTCTGGCTGGGCGACCTGCGGGTGTCGCCCTTCGGATTTCCGTCGCGGTTCAGGATCGAGACGGGGGACGACGCGGCGTTTGCAAATCCGCGCACGCTGGTGGATGCGACAGGCGCGGACTTTGCCGAGCCGTACGACGAGATCAAAGAGTTTGCTGTGCCTGCTGCGGTGGGCCGCTACGTGCGCCTGACGGCCACGCATCTCCGCAAGACACAGGACGGCGCGGGCTACCAGCTTGCGTTGAACAAGATTGCCGTCATCTGCGGTGGCCGGGATGTCGCCGTTCGTTGCCCGGTGCATGGCGACGAGGCTCTTGGAAATGCGAAGGATTACGCGCAACTGACGCGGCCCGAACGGCCCATGGGCGAAGGGATTGTGACGGACCATCCGGAGAATGTGACGGCGGCGAGCGGATGGCGGCGGGTTGCCGATCGCGCGCACGCTCCGCTGGGCGGTGTCACGCCGGGCGATGGGCTCTTCCGTAGGGCGATGCAGGAGAACATTGCCTACCTGCTTGGCTCGTTCCAGGTGGACGAGATGCTGCGGCCGTTCAGGGAGCGTGCAGGCAAGCCTGTGCGCGCCGGGTTGCGGCCGCCCATTCCTTTCTGGGATACGACGCTGCCGGGCTCGTCCGCGGGCCGCTTTCTGATGGGCGCTGCCAACACGCTGCGCTGGATGGAGAACGCCGATTTGCGTGCGGCCATGAATGAGATTGTGGACGGCATCGACGAGTGCAAGCAGCCGAACGGCTACATCATGGCGTACCCGGAGGAGATGATTCTTTACTCGGAGCGCGGCGGCTATACGCGCTCGTGGGTGACGCATGGACTGATTGAGGCGGGCTTGACAGGCAACCAGAAGGCGTTTGCGCTTCTGCGAGGGTTATACGACTGGTTCGATAGCTGCCCGCAACTGCCAAAGCTGATGCGGGGGGGCGCGCAGGGTGTGCAGGGAATGATCGCCAACACGCGGATGTACTTTACGCCGGTCGGCAAGCCGGAGGATATCCAGACGATCCAGCGCTACTACCAGGAAAACTACTGGCTGGAGGGGCTGGCGAAGCGGAATACGGATGTGGTCTGGCAATATCCGTATGACCGTCCGCATAACTATCTGATTACCGATTTCGAAGCCTATCTCGACATTTATCGAGCTACAGGCGACAGGAAGTATCTGGAAGCCATGCAGGGAGCATGGGAGTTATACCACAATAACTGGGAGCATGTGGGCGGATCGATTGCCATTACGGAGCTAGGTGAATTCCCGCCGAAGAGTTACCGGCTGGAGGCGCAGTTCCCGTTCTGCGAGACGGGCGAGACCTGCGGCAGCGTCTTCTGGACCAAGTTCAACCAGCGCTTCCAGATGATGGAGCCGGAGGCGGAGCGCTACGCGAACGAAATCGAGAAGTCGATCTACAACGTGGGGCTGGCGAACCAGGTGCACGGGCGGGGCATCGTCTACCACACGCGGCTGACCGGGATGAAGGGCGATCTGGAGGTGCCGTTGTGCACCAATTCCTGCTGCGAAGGGCAGGGGACGCGGCTGTTGGGCTCGCTGCCGGAGTACATCTTCTCGGTGGCAGAGGACGGCATCTATGTGAACCTGTTCGAGCCGGCGGCGATCGAGTGGAAGCAGGACGGGACGGCGATGAAGGCAACGCTCAACAGCAGTTTCCCGATGAAGCCGGAGGTGAGAATCGCGATCGATGCCGCCAAGCCGGTGGAGGCGAAGATTCGCGTGCGCGTTCCGCAGTGGGCTACAGGGCCGATGGAAGTTACCGTGAATGGCGGCGGCGGAGTTACCGGGAATCCGGGCAGCTATGTAACTCTGAGCCGCATGTGGAAGGCTGGAGATACGATAGCGTTCAAACTACCGATGGGATTCAGGATGACGAAGTATGCGGGGCTGGACCGGATGGAAGGATGCGAAAGGTACGCGGTGGAATATGGGCCGGTGCTGCTGGCGTTGATCGGGTCTGACAGCGCGCGGCTCAAGGTGAAAGGCAGTCCGGAGGCGTTGGTGAAACTGCTTCGGGAGGACGAGTTCAAGCCGTTGCACTTTCACATCGAGGGCAATCCGCAGTGGAGCTTCATCCCCTACTGGAAGGTGTTAACCGAGCCCTTCACCTGCTATCCGGGCGTGGTGAGTGCGTAGGGATGGCGCGATCGACGGTACAATGCAGGCATTCACCTTTTGAGGAGGCCAAGGATGCGGAGAATTCTGTTCGCCGTTGCAGCAATGACGATCGCTGGAATGCTGAGCGCGCCCGCGCGGGCGCAGGGAGCGCCGCCGCAGGGCGGAGCGGGGCAGCCTTACACCATGGAGTATTACTACAAGGTGCAGTGGGGGCATCAGCAGGAGTTTCTTGAGTTGTTCCTGAAGAACCACTTTCCGCTGCTCAAGAAGGAGCGGGAGGCCGGGCGGATTGTGGCGCTGAAGATTGAGACGCCCGCTTACCATACGACCGAAGACGGGCGCTGGGACTACCGCGTGACAATCACCTTCAAGAATTCCACGGTGGCGACGACGTCGAATCCCGACGAAGCTGCGCTGATCAAGCAACTCTGGCCGGATCAGGAGACCTACAAGAAGGAAGAGCAGCGGCGGTTCGAGATTCTGCTGGGGCACTGGGACCTGCCGGTGACGAACATAACGCCGGCGGAGAAGTAGGAAAGCGCAGTTTGAGTCCGATGAGCGTGCGGGCCGCGGCCTGCACGCTTTTTTGTGCGCGGTAGCCGGCTATTTGTCGCGCTGACGCCACTGGCGGGCAAGATCCTGGGCGGCGGAGGGCCAGTCGGGGAACTTGAAGGTGAAGCCCGCGGCGAGCAGGTGGTTGGGCAGAGCATGGCAACTGTGGAGCGCCAGGCCGGCGTCGGCGCGCATCAGGCTGACGAGGCGCAGAAGGAGCGCGGGCAGCGGCAGGCCGTTGGGCCTGTCCCATGCGTCGCGAAGGGCGGCCATGAATGCGCGGTTGGGGAGCGGTTCCGGCGCGGCAAGGTTGAAAGGGCCTTCAAGATCGCTGTGGGCGATGAGGAAGTCGATGGCGCGGGCGTAGTCCCCGGCGTGAATCCACGAGACAAGTTGGTAACCGTTGCCCATGGTTCCGCCTACGCCGGCGCGCGCCAGCATGGAAAGCAGAGCGAAGAGATTGCCGGGCGCTGGAGCAAGGAAGAGGGCGCTGCGCAGCGCGATCTTGCGTGTATGCGGCGTGGGAGCTGCAAAAAACTCCCCTTCCCAGTCAGCAGCAAGGCGTGCGAGGAAGACGCGCGGTCCCCATGGATGCCGGGCGAAGAGCAACCGCGGTGGCAGCGCGTCAATCAGTGCGGCCGAAGCATTCATCCACAGGCGCGGTGGCGCAGGAAGCGTGGGGATGACCCGGCCGAGAAGGCGGGTGGAGCGAAGACGGGAGTTGTAAATCCGCTGCCGGTTCTGAGGGGTAAATGGGCAGGCGATGGAACGGCCCGAAAGATGGATGAGGACATCCGCGCCGTTCAGGGTCTCCACCCAGCCGTTTTCACGCGTGTCTTCGTTTTCGCCGTCCCAGTAGACGGTGGGCCAGTTGGCGGTAAACGGCGCGCGGGTGAGCACGGTGACGTGGTGCCCGTAGCGTTGGAAATGCGCGGCGAGATGGCTGCCGATCTGTCCGCTGCCGCCGGCGAGCACGATGCGCAGGCGGCGCTGAAACTGATCGGTAGGAGCGCTCATCGGATCCTGCCGGGCGCGGGGAGCGGCGCTGGAACTGTAATGGACATGCTCATCGGCGCGGCTCAGGCCTTGGGCGGGAACTGGTAGCCGCGGGCGATCAACCGCCGGCGGTAGGCCTGGTACTCGCGCACAATCACGATGACGATCAGCAGCAGGACGAGCACGGGGATGCCAACGATCCAGCCGGACTGCTCCACGCGGTCGCCGCCCACGCTGACCGATGCGGGCGCATCCAGGTAGCCGAAAAGAGCCACCAGATCCTTGCCGATGGCCACATTTTCGCCGAGGCGGATGGAGCCGAAGATGCTCACCAGATCGTTTTCGATGGAGGAGTTGTCGGCGGCGTTGACGTTGCCGAAGATGCTGACCACGTCGTGCTGGGCGTCGCCGTTCAGGTGCACGTCGCCGAAGAAGACGACAATGTCGCCGGTCACCTTGCCTTCGACGTGGACGCTGCAAAAGAAGCAGACGGCGTCGTGGACGGGCGAGTCGGCGCCGATATGAATGTTGGAGCCGAAGTGGACGGCGTCGCCGTTGTCGGCGCGCGCAGGCGTGGCGGCAACGGCGAGGAAAGCGGTCAGCAGGCTGGCCAGAAGGATGAGTCGCAGGCTCATAGGCGTCTGCATCCAAGATACGCCGCCGCAGTGGCTTTGATTGCTTCCCGCAGATCAAATTTGGGTTACGGGGAGGGGAGATTTATGGGACAGCGGGCGCCAGCAGGGTGGCCCATTCGGCGGCATGGTCCACGACGACGTCGGGTGGAGCCTCCATCAGGTTCTGCGGGCCGAAGCCGAAGGCGCAGCCCACTGCCCATGCGCCTGCGTTGCGCGCGGTTTGCACGTCCACCTTGGAGTCGCCGATCATCACGGTCTCTTCCGGCGCGGCGCCGGTCTCTTCCATCAGCGTGCGCAGTCCGAGGGGATCGGGCTTTTTCACAGGGAAGCTATCGCCGCCGTAGATGTGCGTGAAGTAGCCGGCCAGGCCCAGGCCCTCGCAGATGCCGCGTGCCGGGCGGACAGGCTTGTTGGTGAGTACGGCCATGGCGCGAGCGACGGAGCCGGGTGCGTCGTGGAACTGCTTGAGAGCGGCCAGAGCCTCCAGAACGCCGTCGTAGGCGTAGGTGAAGTCGAGTTTGTGCTCGCGGTAGTACTGGAGGAAGAAGGCGTAGGCCTGCTTGAAGACGGCTTCGTCGATGCTTTCCAGCGAGACGTTCTCAGCCTTTGAAAGCGCGCGGCGGATGAGCATGGGCGCGCCATTGCCCACGAATCCCGCGACGACAGGGTCAGGCAAGGGCGCGCGGCCGAACTCGATGAGCGCGGCGTTGACGCTGTTGCACAGGTCCTGGGCCGAATCGATGAGGGTGCCATCGAGATCGAAGACGAAGAGCTTGAGCTTTTCAACGGGCAGGGGATGCAGAACACGAACCATGCAACAAGTTTAACGGGTGGAGCGCCGAGGGGTTGACTGCCGAATTGCATGGATTGGCAGTTTGGCCCCTGGAGTCTGGCGCGATGAACGTGAGGATGTCCCGTGTAGTTGCTGCTGCCACAGTTCGAAGCCGCTGGCTACGCGAACTTCACCGAGACCTTGCCCACGTTGGCAAACTGGACTTCCGCTACCTGCCCTGCCTTGGCGAAGGTGTTGCCGGTCCAGCTTCCGGTCGTGATCCACGAGCCCTTTTCCAGGCCGCCGGTGCGCACGGCGCCCTCGTTGGCGAGATAAACGAGCATCCGCAGCAGATCGGTTCCGGCCGAGTTCGAAGCCACGCGATCCACCTCGACCTTGCCGTCGATGGAGAGCGTCACGCGCTCTTTGGTCAGGTCGATCTGCTGCCAGTTGGCTACGGCCGGTCCGTAGACGAAGCCGCCGTGCATGCCGAGGTCGCCGTTGGCTGTGAGCTTGGGCGAGTCCTTGGGGAAGGGAACCGCGGCTTCCAGTTCTTCGATCACCGGATGGCAGCTCTCGATGGCGTCGATGACCTCGGCGCGCGTATAAGGCGTCGCGCGCGGTGGCAGCGGTTTGCCCAGCTTGAAGGCTACCTCTGCTTCCAATCCCCGTAGCCGGATGCGCTGGCCGGCGTAGACGCTGCCGCTGGGCACAATCCACGCGGAGATCATGGGCCCGAAGGCCGGGGTTGCATCCGGCGCCGGCGCACCGATCTTCCAGGCGCGCGCGGCCACGCTTCCCTTCGGCTCGATGGCTGCGGCAATCGCGTCCTGCGCAAAGTTCGCCTCTTCCTGGGTCACCGGCTCCACGCCGGCGGGGAATGAGGTAATCGGAGTGGCCGTGCGCCGCGCTTCCACGCACAGCTCGGCAAAGGTACGAAGTTCAGCTTCCCGTGTGGATGAAATCATGCCTACAAGTGTGCATCAAGGCTCGCGGCTTTGTCTTGCTGCGCGGTCCCTTCGCCGCGGTCTGCGTGGGGCTATGGGAACTGTCGGCGCGATGGAACCATTCCGCTTTCAGCGGATATGGGGAGCAACTTCATCTTTTGGGTGAAGGTTGAGCTGGTAGCTTGAGGTATCTCGCGTAACGCCTTGAAATGCAAGGAGAAGAGCCAAAGCCGATCACCCAGCCTCCTTTCGCCGCGGCGACTGCTACGGCCGGCCGCAAGCAGCTTATTTTGCGAATGGTTCGAGTCTGAATGCGCGCCGGAAAGGGCTGGATTCTGAGGTGACAACGGTCACAGCCGACGCTATTTCCAAAGCGCAGAATAGCGCGGGTTTTGAGGGTGTGACCTTGAAGCCCTGAAGCCTGGTTTTCCCATGGGACGTTGATGGCCGCACGATGGGCCGGGAGGGAAGACCGGAGGCGGATATCCTATGCGATTCATCTGTTCGAAGGGCACGTCGGGAGGATTCTGATGGGGCCCTGGGCTGAGGAGTTTCGGACCAAGTGCAGGAGCGCCGCGGAAGCGCTGGCGGTAGTGCATTCCGGAGATCGCATTTGGGTACAGTCCGGATGCGGAACTCCCTCGGTTCTGCTGGATGCGCTCGTGGCGCGCTCGCCTGAGTTGCGCGGCGTGGAAATTGTTCACATGAAGACGCTGGGCGAGGCCGTTTACACACGGCCGGAGTACGCGGGACACTTCCGCCATCGCGGGCTCTTCCTGGGCGAGAACGTGCGCGAAGCCGTTACGGCCGGCCGCGCCGACTACACGCCCATCTTCCTGAGCGAGATTGAAGGCCTCTTCGAGTCGGGCGCTCTGCCGCTCGACGTGTGCCTGTTGCAGGTTTCGCCGCCAGATGCGCACGGGTTCATGAGCCTGGGCACCACCATCGACTGCTCGCTGACGGCGGCGCGTTGCGCGCGCACCGTGATTGCCGAAGTGAACCAGCACATGCCGCGCACCCACGGCGACACGACGCTGCATATCGGCCAGATCGATCTGGTGGTGGAAACCTCGCGTCCGCTGCTGGAACTGCATACCGAGCCGTTGAGCGATATCCATATGCGCGTGGCCCGCAACGTGGCCTCTCTGATTCCCGACGGGGCCACGCTGCAGACCGGTATTGGCGGCATCTCGGAAGCTGTCCTGCTTTGCCTGGGCGGCAAGCGCGATCTGGGCATCCACACGGAGATGTGTTCGGACGGCGTGATTGACCTGATGGAGTCCGGGGTCATCAACGGCGAGCGCAAGTCGCTGCTGCGCGGCAAGGCGGTGGTGGCATTTGTGCTGGGCACGCAGCGCCTCTTTGACTACATCCACGAGAATCCAGGCTTTGAGTTCCGCCAGATCAGCTACATCAACGACCCATTTGTGGTGGCGCAGAACGATCGCATGGTAGCCATCAATTCCGCTCTGCAGGTGGACTTGACCGGCCAGGTCTGCGCCGACTCGCTGGGCACGCGGCCTTTTTCAGGGTTCGGAGGGCAACTCGATTTCATCCGCGGCGCGGCTCGGTCGAAGGGCGGAGTGCCCATTATCGCGCTGCCTTCGACGGCCATGCATGGCGCGGTTTCGCGCATTGCGCCGGTGCTCGAGTCGGGCGCAGGTGTAGTCACGTCGCGTGCGGATGTACACTACGTGGTCACCGAACACGGCATCGCCTACTTGCACGGAAAGACGCTGCGCGAACGGGCGCTGGAGTTGATCGCCATCGCCGATCCGCGCTTTCAACAGGAACTGGAGGATTTTGCCGTGCGGGCGCATTATCTGGAACGGGGCACGGCGGCGCCCGCGCTTTGTTAGGACGCAAAGGCTGACAGCATTCAACCGAGGAGCAGCAAATGACGAATACCGAAAAGAAAGACCGGGGCCTGCTGAAGATTGACGGAGAAGAGTGCAAGGGCTGCGGGCTGTGCGTGGAGGCCTGCCCGCCTAAGGCGATTGCCATGAACGAGCGGCTGAATCACTACGGCTATCGCACTGCGGTGTACGCGGGTTCGGGCTGCACAGGCTGCGGCATCTGCTACATGGTTTGCCCAGAGCCGGGCGCGATTACGGTGCTGCGCGCGACGCCGCCGGCAATCGCCGCCAGTGGCCTGCAGAACGGCATGGGAGGAATGGCGCAATGCTGAAGCAGTTGATGAAAGGCAACGAGGCTATCGTCAAGAGCGCCATCCTGGCTGGATGCCGCGCGTTTTATGGCTATCCCATCACCCCGGCCAGCGAGATCGCCGAGGCTGCGGCGGAGTTTATTCCCCGCGTTGGCGGCGTCTTTTTGCAGGCCGAGAGCGAGGTGGCGGCCATCAACATGCTTTACGGCGCGGCAGCAGCAGGCGTGCGCGCCATGACCGCATCGAGCGGCCCCGGCATCAGCCTGATGCAGGAAGGCATCAGCTACATGGCCGGAGCGGAGCTGCCCTGCGTGATTGCAGACATTACCCGCGGCGGCCCCGGGCTGGGCAACATCGGCGCGGAGCAGAGCGACTATCACCAGGTGGTGAAGGGCGGCGGACACGGAAACTATCGCACCATCGTGCTGGCTCCGCACTCGGTGCAGGAGATGGCCGACCTGACAGCGCTGGCCTTCGAACTGGCCGACCGCTACCGCAATCCCGTGGTGCTGATGGCCGACGGCTTCATTGGCCAGATGATGGAGCCGGTCGAGTTTCCGCAGACCGCTACAGCGCCGCGCGATCCGGAGTGGGCCGTGACAGGAACAGCGGCTACGCGCGGCAATCTGATCAACTCGCTCTATCTGGACTTTGACCAGCTTGAAAAGCACAACCTCGATCTCGAAGCCAAATACAAGATGGCCGAGAAATTTGAGACGCGCGCCGAAGAGGTTGAGACCGAGGACGCCGACATTGTGCTGGTTGGCTACGGTATCGTTGGCCGCATTCTGAAGGCGGTTACCGCGGAGGCGCGGGCCGAAGGGCTCAAGGTGGGCGTGCTGCGGCCTATCACGCTCTACCCCTTCCCGAAGCAGAATTTCCAGAGGCTCGCAAAGAAGGCGACCGTCTTCATTGTTGTGGAGATGAGCAACGGCCAGATGCTGGAGGACGTGCGGCTGGCGCTCAACGGAGCGCGTCCTGTCGAGTTCCTGAGCCGCGTCGGAGGCAATGTCCCGTCGCACGACGAGGTCCTCAACTTTGTTCGCAATCAGGCAGCGCGTTATCTGCCGTTGCTTGACCGTGAAGAGGAGCGGATGACAAATGTCTAGCGAAGTGATTCCCGAAATCGTTTCCGGCTACACGGTTGCGCACGGCAGGCCGAAGTCGATGTATGCCAGCTTTGAGCGCAAGGAAGACATGCAGCATCAGACACACTTCTGTCCCGGCTGCGGCCACGGAACCGTGCACAAGATGGTGGCCAGGGCTATTGACGAGCTGGGCATTCAGGAACGCACCATTGTGGCCGGACCGGTGGGCTGCTCGGTGTTTACTTACTACTACTTCGATGTGGGCAATGTGCAGTCGCCGCACGGACGCGCGCCGGCGGTGGCCACGGCAATTCGGCGCAGCCGCCCGAAGAGCATCGTCATCAGCTATCAGGGGGACGGCGATCTGTCGGCTATCGGCTCGGCGGAGATTCTTCATGCCGCCAATCGCGGCGAAAACATTACGGTGATCTTCGTTAACAACGCCATCTACTCGATGACCGGCGGCCAGGCCGCGCCCACCACGCTGCTGGGCATGAAGAGCACCACCACGCCGCGAGGCCGCAAGGCGGTGGGCGAAGGCTATCCCCTGCACGTCAGCGAGTTGCTCTCCACGCTGGAAGCGCCGGTCTACATCGAGCGTGTCGGCCTGGGCGACAACAAGCAGATTGTGCAGGCGGGCCGCGCCATTCGCCGCGCATTGGAGAACCAGGTCAAGGGGCTCGGCTTCTCGCTGATTGAAGTGCTCTCGCCTTGCCCGACGATCTGGAAGATGTCGCCCGTCGATGCGCAGCAATGGGTGCGCGAGGTGATGGAGAAGACCTTCCCGCTGGGCGTATTCCGCGACCATACGAAGGAAGCGGAACCGCACAGTACGCAGGAGCCCGCACCGCCGTTGGCGGCTATCCCGTCGATTCTCGGGGTGGCGAGCGATGAGTTGCCCGCGGGCAATCCTCAGGCGCTCGACCCCGATGTTGCCATCGATCTTCGCGTGCGCATCGCCGGCTTTGGAGGCCAGGGTGTGCTGCTGCTGGGCGAAGTGCTGGCCGAGGCGGGACTCGATGCGGGCCTTGAGGTTTCGTGGCTGCCGTCCTATGGGCCGGAGATGCGCTCGGGCACGTCGAATTGCCACGTGCGCCTCTCGCGCCAGACCATCGATTCGCCGCTGGTGTCGCTGCCCAACGTTCTGGTGGCCATGAACGAGCCTTCGCTGCGCAAGTTCGACGCCAACGTGGAGCCGGGCGGCTGGATCATCTACAACGGCGAAGAGTTTCCGCCCGAGCTGGAACGCAAGGACGTGCATGTGCTGGCCATGCCGTTTACGCAGATCGCGCACGAACTGGGCGATGCGCGCATCTCGAACATGGTAATGCTGGGGGCTCTGCTGGAGATTGCGAATCGGCTTCCGCGTACCTGCATCTCCGCGGCATTGCACCGGCTGGTGAAGAATCCGCGCTGGGTCACGCTCGACGAGCAGGCGCTGGAGAAGGGAAGAAAAATCTTCAAGGAGGCCGGCGCCAACGCGAAAACAAGTGTTGCCTGAACTCCGCCGCCGCTGCCGTGAGAACGACGGAGCGGTTCAGGCAAGGAGGACAATCGAATGCTGATGACAATGAGTAAAGGGAACGCCTACGACGTTGCCCTGGAAAACTTCGATACGGCAGCCGATCAGATGGGACTCAACCGGGATACGCGGGAGATGATCAAGTATCCCGAGCGCATGCTCACCGTCACCGTGCCGGTGCGTATGGACGACGGTCACATCCATCGCTTTGAGGGGTACCGGGTACAGCACAGCTCGGTGCGCGGTCCCGCCAAGGGCGGGATTCGTTTTCATCCCCAGGTGACGCTGGACGAGGTGAAGGCGCTGGCCACATGGATGACGTGGAAGTGCGCGGTGGTCAACATTCCCTTCGGCGGGGCCAAGGGCGGCATTACCTGCGATCCCAAACACATGTCCCAGGGAGAACTGGAGCGGATGACGCGCCGCTACACCAGCGCCATTCTTCCGCTCATTGGGCCCCAGCAGGACATTCCCGCGCCCGATGTCTACACCAACTCGCAGACCATGGCGTGGATCATGGACACCTACTCGATGACCAAGGGCTATCCCATTCCCGGCGTGGTCACCGGCAAGCCCCTCAGCCTGGGCGGCTCGCTGGGCCGCAACGAAGCCACGGGCCGCGGCGTCTTCTACACCATCCAGTCTGCCTGCGAGCATCTGCACATGCCGCTCGCCGGAGCCACGGTCGCCGTGCAGGGCTTCGGCAATGCTGGCTCGATTGCCGCGCAACTGCTGCATGAGGCAGGCGCGAAGATTGTCGCCGTCAGCGACTCCAGCGGCTGCATCTACAACCGCAACGGCCTCAATGTTCCCGAACTCATCCACATGAAAACGCTCTGCGGCCACGTGGAAGGCTTCCCGGAGAGCCAGCCGATGGAGCCGGCCGACCTGCTGGCACTGAACTGCGACATCCTTATCCCGGCGGCGCTCGAAAACACTCTGCACGCCGACAATGCGTCCACCGTGCGCGCCCGCATCATCGCCGAGGCGGCCAACGGTCCGCTCACCCCGGCCGCCGACCGCATTCTGGAAGCAAAGGGCGTTTTCGTCATTCCCGACATCCTCTGCAATGCCGGCGGCGTCACCGTCTCCTACTTCGAATGGGTGCAGGACGAGCAGCATCTGTTCTGGGAGGCGCAGGACATCTACAGCCGCCTGGAGCGAGTGATGAAGACAGCCTTCAGCGACGTGCTGAAGATCCACCTTGAACGCAATGTGCCCATGCGCATCGCCGCCAACATGCTCGGCATCGGCCGCGTGGCTGAAGCCGTGCAGCTTCGCGGCGTCTACCCGTAGAGCGTCGCGCATTTTATCCGCCGGCGTCTGCGTCTCCCGCAGCGCAGACGCCGGCGAACGTTGATTCGCCGGACCTCTGCTCTCTCCCTGCGAGTGGGGAGTGAACAGAGGCCCGCAACTTCTTTCTGCTCTGCCGCTACAGGGCAACTGTATGAACGAAAAGAATCCCAACGAGCAATGGTTTTGAAAGGGCACGACTTTAGCGTGCCGATAAGGCCCTTGAAAATCAGTTCTTGCCTTTTGGGCCCGGAGGGATAGCCTTGAATCTCCAATACATCCCTCAGCGGCTAAAGCCGGGCAATGCTTTTGGATATGCTATGCGGCACGGCTGAAGCCATGCCCTTTCAAAGCAATACCTTCCAGGATGTCCATGTTCATGCGCTTGCCCCGCTTTGCCGCCGCTGCCTGCAATCGCGCTTTCATCCTGCGCATGTACAATCCCTGATGGACCGGCAGGTCCGCGGTGCGGCCCGCTGAAATGCCCTGTCGAAGGCCCGCGTTTCGAGCGGAGATAGCGGCGGTTCCATCGGCTTTTTCCTTGAGGTGACTTGCATGCGTAGGAAGATTTATCCGGTAGCGTTTGCGGCATTTTTTGTTCTTGGGACACTGTGTGGCACGGCGCAGAAGATCGATCTGCCCACCAGCAAACAGATCGTCGGTGAGATTCCCGGCCACCCGCAGCGGTTGAACAGCTTGCCCATGACCATGGCCGTCTCGCCCGATGGCCGCTACGTGGTTAGCGTCAATGCGGGTTTCGGTACCTGGGAGTCCAACTACGACCAGTCGCTGGCCGTGCTCGACACACAGACCGGCGCTCTGGCCGACTTTCCTGAGCCGCGCACGCTGGTCCGCTCAAAGCAGACGCTCTTCTCCGGCCTGGGTTTCAGCCGCGACGGCGCGCACATCTACGCCTCGATCGCTTCGCTCAGCGATCCCACGGGCGGGCCCGCGGACAAGAGCGGACCAAAGACAGGCAGCGGCATCCTCGTTTACAGCTTCAAAGACGGCAAGATCGCGCCCGAGCGCCTGATCCCGCTGCCGGTGGAGCAGCTTGCTCCGGGCCGCAAGACGATGCTGATGGGCAACAAGCCCGGCGACAAGGGCGTGCCCTACCCGGCGGCCATCGCCGTGATCGGCGCGGCTGGCGCCGAGCGCTTGCTGGTGGCCGAAAACCTGACCGACAACGTGCTGCTGCTGAACCCCGCGACCGGGGCCATCGAGAAGAGCTTCGATCTCTCGGCCTCCGATGCCGTTCCCTCTACCTATCCGATTGCGATTGCGGTAACCAAGGAGGAGAAGCGGGCCTTTGTGGCTCTCTGGAATGCTTCGGCCATTGTCGAACTCGATCTTACGAAGCAGACGGTGGCGCGCAAGCTCGAACTGCTGAAGCCCTCGAATCCTGTGGCTCCGGGCACGCATCCCTGCGCCTTCGAGTTTGCGACGGACGGCAAGACGCTTTATGTGGCGCTGGCCAATCGCGATGCTGTGGCCGCCGTCAACGTGGGCGCGGGTCAGTTCTCCATCAAGGGTTACTTCGACACGCGTCTGCCCCGGCAGAGCTATTTTGGCGCGGAGCCGGTGGCGCTTGCCGTTAACGGCGACACGCTCTACGTGGCCAATGCAGCCAGCGACGCGGTAGCCGTTATCGATACGCGCAAGCTGACCGCGAAGGCGCAGCGCGAAGGCATGGTCGAGCCCGAGGGCTTCATCCCCACCGAGTGGATGCCGATGAGCATGGCCTTTGTGCCCTCGGCCGCGGGCGGCCGGCTCTACGTGGCCACTGCCAAGGGGAAGGGAACCGGGCCCAACAACTTCCCGCAGCACCCCACGGAGGGAGCGCGCTCTGCCGGCTTGCTGCGCGGCTACAGCTATATCCCCACGCTGCTCTACGGCTCGCTGGCCACACTCGATGCCGGCGAGATTGCGAAGAATCTGCCCGCGTGGACTTCCACGGTAATCGAGTCGAACCGCATGAAGGCCGCCGACGAGAAGGTGGTCTTTGCCGGCGGGGCCGAGGGAAAGATCAAGCACGTGCTCTACATCATCAAGGAAAACCGCACGTACGATCAGGTCTTCGGCGATCTCAAGTACAGCGGCAAGCCGGTGGGCAATGGCGATTCGAGCCTGACCATGTACGGCGCGTCCATTACGCCCAACCTGCACAAGCTGGCGCTGCAGTTTGGCGTGCTCGACAACTTCTTTGACTCGGGCGAGGTGTCGGGCGACGGCCACGTCTGGTCCACGGCGGCCATTGGGTCCGATTATCTTGAGAAGACCTGGCAGCAGTCCTATCGCGGCGGCCAGCGCACCTACGACTACGAGGGCGTGGTGGCCGAGGGCTATCCGCTGCTGCAGAAGATTCCCGACGTCAACGAGCCTTCTTCGGGCTATCTGTGGGGCAACGCCGACAAGCACGGCAAGTCGCACTACAACTTCGGCGAGTTCGTTGCCTCAACCTTCTGCGGAGAGACCAAGACCGACAATCCGCAACTGGGCCCCGTGCTGGCCGGTCCGGCCTGCGCGAAGAAGGAGTACGCGCCCGGCGATGCGCTGCCCGCGGAGTGGGGCGGCGGCACGAACAAGTGGCCTTGGCCCATTCCCGTGCTGGCCGGCAACACGCCCACCAAGCCCGAACTTGTAGGTCACTTCGCGCCCGAGGCCCCGGACTTCGACCTTTCCATTCCCGACCAGATTCGCGCCGATATCTTCCTGCGCCACCTCCAGGGCTGGATTGAGGATCGCGCCAAGGGCAAGGACACGATGCCCAACCTGATGGTGATGCGCCTGGGTAACGACCACACGGCCGGCACACGGCCCGGCGGACCTACGCCGGAGTCCTCGGTGGCCGACAACGATCTGGCTGCGGGCCGCATCGTGGACGGCATCTCGCACTCGGCGCTCTGGGACGACACGGCCATCTTCATGCTGGAGGACGACGCGCAGGCCGGCGCAGATCACGTAGACGCGCATCGCAGCATTGCGCTGGTCATCAGCAAGTACGCGCCGCGCGCGGCCGACGGCGGCCCGGCGGTGGACAGCCGCTTCTACTCCACGGTGAGCGTGGTGCGCACCATCGAGTCGCTGCTCGGCCTGCCGCCAATGAACAATAACGACGCGTTCAGTTCGCTGATCTCGTCGGAGTTTACCGGCACGGGCGATCAGCCTGCTTTTTCTGCAGACACCTCGAATCGCGACAACGGCCTGATCTACACGGCCAACAAGAAGAACGCTGTGGGTGCGCACGAAAGCATGAAGATGGACTTTCGCCATGAGGACCGCGCGCCGGTAGAGAAGCTGAACGTCATCCTCTGGAAAGAGGCCATGGGCTCGAAGCCCGTGCCCGCGATGCTTCGCGTGCACCGCAAGGACGCCGACGATTAGCGCATATCGTGAGAGACCTCCGCATGGCCGTCTTGCTCGGTGATAAGATGGCCAGCGGAGTGTGAAATATGCACACAGGTTCATCGAAAATTTCTGCGTCCATTCGGACGCGGTTCGCTTCTCTGGTTCGGTGGTCTGCCGCCGGATTTGCTCTGGTTGCCCTGGCTTCCATCCTGCACGCGCAGGACAGCGCCAAACTCACCGTCCACTGGGACAAAGTCACCGTAGTTTCGAGGACCACGCCTACGCTGCAGGTGGTGGTGAATCCGCCGCTCCGGCCCGGCCAGCCGCTGGGCGTGGCCGCCTATAAGGCGGTTCAGGAGCTTGGCGCGGACTATGTCCGCTACGTGCCGTGGCTGCCGTACCCGAGGCTGGGCGTGGCAGAACTGGAGCCGCCCACTCCCGAAAAGACCTCGTGGAACTTTGACCAGATCGACCCCATGACCAAGGACTTTATGGCCGCCACCGAAGGCCATCCCACGGTCATGAATTTTTCCACCATTCCCAACTGGCTCTTCAAGACCGACAAGCCTTCCACCTATCCCGAAGATCCCAATAAGGTCACGTGGGATTACACGAAGGGCAAGGAACTCGTCGATCCCAGCGGCAAGCAACTGGGCGACTACTATGCGCGCCTCGTTAGCTGGTATGTCAACGGCGGCTTTACCGACGAGAACGGCAAGCGCCACGAATCCGGCTACCACTACAAGTTTCCCGTCTGGGAGGTGCTGAACGAGATCGATTTCGAGCACTCCATGACGCCCGAAGAGTACACGGCGCGCTATGACGCCATTGTTGCGGCCATCCATGCAGTCTCGCCGGAGACAAAGTTCATGGGGCTGGCGCTGGCCATTCCGGGGACCAAGCCGGAGATGTTCGAGTATTTCCTGAATCCGAAGAACCACAAGCCGGGAACGCCGCTGGACTACATCTCTTACCACTTCTACGCCTCGCCCGTTAAAGAGGAAACAGCCGATCACTGGCAGTACACCTTCTTCGATCAGGCGGAAGGATTTCTTTCGACCGTGCGTTATGTGGAGGCCATTCGCAAGCGGCTTTCGCCCAGCACCAAGACGGATCTCGACGAACTCGGCGTCATTCTGCCCACCGACAACAAGCCAGGCGACGACGTAGCTCCGCCGGATGCCTACTGGAACCTTTGCGGCTCGCTCTACGCCTACCTCTTCATGGAGTTCTCGCGCATGCAGATCGACCTGGTGGGCATGTCGCAACTGATCGGCTATCCCACGCAGTTCCCCTCGGTCAGCATGATGGACTGGCGCACCAACCAGCCCAATGCGCGCTACTGGACGCTGAAACTCATCAAGGACAGCTTCCACTCCGGCGACCAGCTTGTGGAGACCGGCATCAATTCCGCCGACGTGGCGGCGCAGGCTTACATGACGCCGCGCGGACGCAAGCTGCTGATCGCCAACAAGCGCAACCGGCCCGTGGACATTGAGCTGCCGGGCGCGGAAACCGCCGCTGCCCGCACCGTGGATGCCGCCACCGGCGACGGCCCGGCACGCATCGTCAAGCCCGCCAATGACAAGCTTCACCTTGAGCCGTTTGCTGTCACCGTGGTTAGCTGGTAAAGCCGGAACTCCCTGAGAAGAGGAAGAAAAAGAAGAGATGAGCAACGATCGTTCTTTGCGCGTGGGCCTGTGCGGCATCGGCCTGGATGTGTATTGGGGCCAGTTTGCGGGCCTTGAAGCCCGTCTGCAGGGCTATGTGGCGCAGGTGGCGCAGCGTCTAACCCGGCCCGGTGTCGAGGTGGTGAACCTGGGGCTGATCGACACGCCCCAGCGTTCGCGCGAGGCCGGCCACCAGTGCCGCCGCGAAGATATCGACGTGCTCTTTCTCTACGTGACCACCTATGCGCTGTCGAACACCGTGCTCCCGGTGGTGCAGCGCGCCGGAGTGCCGGTGGTGGTGCTCAACCTGCAGCCGGAGGCGGCTATCGACTATGCCGCCTTCAACCGGCTGGAAGACCGCACCGCGATGACCGGACACTGGCTGGCCTACTGCTCGGCCTGTCCCGTGCCGGAGATCGCCAACCTGCTGCTCCGCGCGAAGGTCCCCTTCCATCAGGTGACCGGCGTGCTGGACGAAGAGGCCACCTGGGCCGAGATCGAGCAGTGGCTGGCCGCTGCCCGCGTGCGTTCGGCGCTGGCCAATGCACGGCTCGGCCTGATGGGCCACTACTACAGCGGCATGCTCGACATTATGACCGATGTCACGCTGGTCTCCATCGCCTTTGGCACACATGCCGAGATCGTCGAAGTGGACGAACTGAGCGCGCTGGCCGCAGCGGTGACTCCGGCCCAGATCGACGGGCGCGTTGCAGAGTTTGCCGCGGCCTTTGACGTTCAGCCGGACTGTCCGCCGGAGGAACTTCGCCGCGCGGCGCGGACATCCGTAGCGCTGGACGCCTTTGTCGCCCGTTACGAACTTGACGCCATGGCCTACTACTACAAGGGCTCCGGCGTGGCCGCCAACGAGGACACCATGAGTTCCATCATCCTCGGCACATCTTTGCTGACCGCCCGCCACATTCCGGTGGCCGGCGAGTACGAGGTGAAGAACGTGCTGGCGATGAAGATGATGGACGTGCTGGGCGCGGGCGGTTCGTTTACTGAGTACGTCGCCGTGGACTTCAACGACGACCTGGTGCTGATGGGGCACGACGGCCCCGGCCACATCGCCATTGCCGAGGGCAAGACCAAGGTGCGGCCGCTGAAGGTCTACCACGGCAAGGTGGGCCGCGGCCTGTCAGTGGAGATGAGCGTCCAGCACGGTCCGGTCACCCTGCTTTCGGTCGTCGAGGACGCCGCGCATCGCTTCAAACTTGTTGTGGCCGAAGGCGAGTCGGTTCCCGGACCCATTCTGGAGATTGGCAACACCAACAGCCGTTACCGCTTCCCGCTGGGCGCGCGCGGTTTTGTGAACGCCTGGAATGCACAGGGACCGGCCCACCACTGCGCCGTGGGCGTCGGCCATGTGGCCGAAACCCTGCGCAAAGCCGCAGCTTTAATGGGCCTCGGTTTTGATTGCATTTGCTGATCGGGGCCGATTTGTTGATCGCAGTTCACAGAGTGGGATGAATAGAGGAATAATGGAGCGAATCGGCATTTGGACTCATCTTGTCCTTAGCCAGAGTGGCATCAAAACTGGTACGTTGATTTAGAAGGGCTTCTTTCGTTCAAAATGGCTTCCAATCCCTACTTCTCCTTGGCGGTCTTATTTCTTGCGGCGCTTGGGTTCGGTCTTGCGCCGCTGGCGCTGGCTTGGCTCTGGGCGCAGTTTTTTGCGCCCGCAAAGCCCAACGCCATCAAGAACGCGATCTACGAGTGCGGCCTGGTTTCCCGGGGCGACGCGTGGGTGCAGTTCCGCTCGGCCTACTACCTCTACGCCATCATCTTTCTCATCTTCGATGTGGAAGCTGTTTTTCTGCTCCCCTTCGCGGTGGCATTTACCGGGCTGGGAGCGGCGGCCTGCGCCGCCATGCTGGTGTTTGTGCTGATGCTGATTGAGGGCCTGGCCTGGGCCTGGGCCAAGGGCATCCTGAACTGGGAGTAGAAAGCAGCTACTAGCCGCCAGCTTCTAGCTGCTAGCTTGCCCGCGTCGGATGCAGGACGGGGTGAGACGCACCGTTTTCATAGTTGTAATTGCCGGCAGCCAGGAGCTGGAAGCCGGCAGCTTATTGGAGTCCACATGGCAGTTGACGAGAATCTGAAGATCGAACTGGGCAAGCAGGGCGTCTTCGTAACGACCATCCAGGAGCTGTACAACTGGGGCCGCCGCAACTCGGTGTGGCCCATGCAGTTCGGGCTGGCGTGTTGCGCTATTGAGATGATTGCCACCACCATGGCCCGCTACGACCTGGCCCGCTTCGGCGCCGAGGTCTTCCGGCCCTCGCCGCGCCAGGCAGACCTGATGATCGTCTCCGGCACGGTGACCAAGAAGATGGCTCCGCAGGTGGTGCGCCTCTACAACCAGATGGCCGAGCCCCGCTACGTGATTGCCATGGGCGCCTGCGCCATCTCCGGCGGCCCCTTCAAACAGGGCTACAACGTGCTGAAGGGCATTGACCGCTACATCCCGGTGGACGTGCACATTCCCGGCTGCCCGCCGCGGCCCGAGGCGCTTCTCCAGGCCTTTATCACTCTGCAGAAGAAGATCGACGAGCACCACCTGACCGGCGAAGGACGCCCGCGCTACCTGGATGCCGAGGCGCAGGGCGAGTTTCCCGTTCCCGATCAGGGCGCGCACGATCTGGAACCAACCTCGAACAAGGGCGTATGGACTGTCCCGGTGGTGATCCGCTGATGAAAACAATCGAGGAAATCAAAGCGGCCATCGAAGCAGCCGTACCCGGCGCAGCGGTTCAGATCGTCGCCAATCCCAGCGTCTCGGCGCAGCACTCGCTGCTGCTTGGGCACGACCACGCGCTTGAAGTGGCAGTATTCCTGCGCGATACCGAAGGGCTTCAGTTCGACTTTCTTTCAAACGTGACCGGCGTGGACTGGCTGGACAGGGAAGTGACCGAGAAGGTCAAGGTGAAGCGCAACGTTGCCAAAACGGTTGACGGCGTAGAACAAACGGTCGAGGAAGAAGTGGAAGAGGCTAGCAAGCGCCTTGTCCCAGGCTATCTGGAGACGGTGTATCACCTCTACTCCGTGGCCTTGAAGCATGGGCCGCTGGTGCTTCGCATGAGGACGGGCAATCGTACAGACCAGGTGGAGATGCCCTCGTTCACGCCCATCTGGCGCTCGGCCGAGTTTCAGGAACGCGAGGTTTTCGATCTGTTTGGCGTTGTGTTTACCGGCCATCCGGATCTGCGCCGCCTGTTGCTATGGGACGAGTTCGAGGACCACCCCATGCGACGCGACTACGTTGAGCCCGACGATTTTGAGTACGAGCCCACCCCGCACGACGAGGTGCTGAAGCGCGCCCAGGCCCACCAGGCCAGCGCCGGTGCTGCCGCTCAGGAAAGGACGGCTGCCGCCCAATGACCATTCACACACTGGCGATTGAAAAACATCCCGAGGGCTGGAACCGCCCCCCGGTGATTGCAACCGATGGCGAGGCCGAACTGCTGGAAGTGGCCATGGGGCCGCATCATCCGTCCACGCACGGCGTCTTCCGCATGGACGTGGCGCTGGACGGCGAGCGCGTGGTCAAGCTGAAGCCCGTCTTCGGTTACCTGCACCGCAATCACGAGAAGATCGGCGAGGGCGTCAGCTATCTGGCCTCCATGCCCTACACCGACCGGCTGGACTACTTCTGCTCGCTGACCAACAACTGGGCCTATGCGCTGGCGGTGGAAAAGCTGGCCGGCATCCAGGTGCCCGAGCGCGCCGAGTATATCCGCGTCATCCTGGCAGAGCTTACCCGTATCCAGAATCACGCTTCGGCAATCGGCTTTCTGATGCAGGAGATGGGCTGCAGCGGCACGCCGCTGATGTACGCCTTCAAGGAACGCGAAAAGATTCTCGATCTCTTCGAGGCTGTCACCGGTTCGCGCATGATGTGCAACTATATGCGCTTCGGCGGCTGCCGCGTGGACATGTCGGAGGATCAACTGAAGCAGGCGCGCGCGATTGTCGCAGGGTTGCCCAACTTTGTTGACGAGTACGAGGCGCTGCTGACCTCCAACGAGATTCTGCTGGCACGCTGCCAGGGCGTGGGCATCATCAAGCCGGAACTGGCCGTCAACGCCGGACTGACCGGGCCCATGCTGCGCTGCAGCGGCGTCAACTACGACATCCGCAAGGTTGACAGCTACGGCATCTACGGCCGCTTCAAGTTCCGCGTGCCGCTGGGCGACCACGGCGACATCTACGACCGCTACATGGTGCGCGTTCTGGAGATGCGCGAGTCCATCCGCATATTGGAGCAAGCGCTCAAGGACATTCCCGCGGGTCCTGTCGCGGACCCCAAGGTGAAGAGCCGCGGCATTCGCCCCAAGCCGGGCGAGGCTTACGGACGCATCGAGGCTCCGAAAGGAGAACTCGGCTTTTACCTGATCAGCGACGGTTCGCCGAACCCTTATCGCTATCGCGTTCGTCCGCCCAGCCTGATCAATCTGACAATTCTGGAAGATATGTGCCTCGGCCACAACGTAGCCGACGTCATCCTGATCTTCGGCTCGGTGGACATTGTGCTTGGAGAAGTGGATCGGTAGACAGGGATCAGAGGTCAGGGATCAGGGATCAGGTGCGAGCCTGATAGCGGAAGTTGAACGATTGTGTTGAGGAAGCGGTGCGATGGTGAAGCGCCGGGTTGCATTTAGAGCGATAGGCGTGATTAGGAGTCGGCAGGGGTCAGAGGAAACTGACCTCTGACCCCTGATCCCTGACCACTGTATTTCGGAGGTTGCATTTGTTAGGCGAAGGAATCCTGAAAGGGATGGCGGAGACGGCCAGGAATTTTTTCGGCAGCTTCGTCTCCAAAGAGCGGCTGACGACGGTCCAGTACCCGGAAGTGCGGGAGACGCTGGCCGAGAATGCGCGCGTCTTCCCCTTCCTCGTCTACGACGAAGGGATGAAGGACGGCGAACGGCCCGAGTGGCAGGCCGGTCTGCGCTGCACCAGTTGCCAGATCTGCGAGAAAGAGTGCCCGCCCAAGTGCATCTTCATTGAGAAGTCAAAAGACAAGAAGCCGGACGCTTTCGGCAAGATGCAGTTCTATCCGGTGCGTTTTGACATCGACATTTCGGTTTGCATGAGCTGCCAGATTTGCGTAGAGGTTTGCCCCTTCGACTCCATCAAGATGGACAAGCAGTTTGAACTGGCCACCGACGACCGTTTTGGCGGACTGCTGTACGATGTGGAGGCTCTGGCCCGGTCCAACAGCTACTACAACGACATTCATCCCACCGAGGCCGCAGCCATCGACAAGCAGCGCGCCGAAACCAAGGTGATGCTTGCGGCCAAGGCCAAGGCCGCGTCGGAGGCGGCTGCCGCCAAGGCCGCTGCCGCCGCCGCAGGGGAGGGAGCTTAGCCCATGTTCGATACCCTGGCCCGCAATTTCGATCAGATCTTTATCCTCCTGCGCGACTGGCTCGTCAGCTTTCTGCCGGCAGGGATGCGCCCGGTCGCCGGCATTGTGCTGAGCGTGGCGACGATTGTTGCGCTTTTCCCGGGACTCTTTGCGCTGACCACGATCTTTGAGCGCAAGGGCCTGGGCCGCATCCAGAATCGCATCGGGCCCAACCGCGTGGGGCCCTTTGGCCTGCTGCAGCCTGTGGCAGACGGCATCAAGTCGCTGACCAAGGAAGACATTGTTCCCGTGAGCGCCAACGCCGCCATCCACTTTCTGGCGCCGCTGGTGCTGGTTGTGGCCGTCTTCATGGGTTTTGCCGTGCTTCCCATGGGCCGCAACATGGTCCTGGTGGATATGGATTGCGCGCTGCTGTTCTACTTCGCCATGGGCGCATCCACCGAGCTGGCGGTCTTCATGGCCGGCTGGTCCAGCCGCAACAAATATTCGCTGCTGGGCGCCATGCGCGCCGTGGCGCAGATGATCAGCTACGAAGTTGTGCTGCTGCTGTCGAGTGTGGCCGTTGTCATGATCACAGGCTCGCTCTCGCTGACCAAGATCGTTGCAGCGCAGGACCAGTACACCGGCATCTTTCCGCACTGGTACATCTTCACGCCCTGGGGACTGGCGGGCTTCGTGATGTACGCCATTGCCGCCACGGCGGAGACCAACCGTTCACCCTTCGATCTTCCAGAAGGCGAGTCGGAGCTGGTCGCCGGTTATCACACGGAATACTCGGGCTTCAAGTTCGCGCTCTTCTTCCTCGGCGAGTATCTGGCGATGTTCTCGATCTCCGGCCTCGGTTCCACGCTCTTTCTCGGAGGATGGTCCGCGCCCTTCTCGTTTCTGCAGTGGGTTCCGAGCTGGATCTGGTTCTTCTCGAAGTTGATGCTCTCGATCTTCGTCTTCATCTGGATGCGCGGCACGCTGCCCCGGCTCCGCCAGGATCAGCTAATGAACTTCGCGTGGAAGTTCGTGCTGCCCTTCACGATTTTCAATTTGATGGTGACCGCGCTCTGGCGCTTCATGGGCGAGGGCTGGCTGCGTTGGGTGGTCTGCTCGGCGCTGCTGGCCGCGGCCTATGGCATCATGGCCCGCGTCAGTATGCGCCGCGAGCACTTCGAGCCCAGGAGTTATCGCTATGCTGAGTAATCTTTTATTGGCCTCGGTCAAGCGCAGTGGCAAGGAGGTCTGCCGATGAGTCCTGTCTTCTATCTTGTCGCGGCCCTCACGCTGGGCGGCGCGCTTACAGCGGTCGTGCTCAAGAACACGGTGCACTGCGCGCTGGCCCTTACGGCGGCCTTCGCCGGACTGGCGTTGCTGTTCCTCGGCCTTGACGCACAGTTCGCGGGCTTCGCGCAGATTCTGGTGTACATCGGCGCGGTTGCCATTCTGGTGGTCTTCGCCATCCTGCTGACGCGCGGTTCCGAGACGCCGCAGGGATCGGTCTACAGCCGTTACTCGATCTCCGGTCTGGTCGCTGCCGCCGCCGTCTTTGCTGTGCTTGGCTGGGCGGTTCTGCAGAGTGCGCACATGCTGCCCAACGAGCAGGCTGTGCCCATGGCAGACGTGCACGACATCGGTGTTGCCCTCATGGGCCGCTACGTGCTGCCGCTCGAGATTCTTGCGGTCCTGCTGACCGCCGCCACCATCGGCGCGGTCATCGTTGCGCTGCACGAGAAGGAGGACGCGAAGTAATGACACCACTCACGGCTCACCTCCTTGTTGCCGCGCTGTTGTTCGCCATTGGACTGGCCGGCGCTCTCACACGCCGCAACGCCATCCTTGTGTTGATCGGCATCGAACTGATGCTCAACGCAGCGAATCTCAACTTCATCGCCTTCTGGCGCTACTCGCCGCACCCCGAGGCTCTAACCGGCATGATGTTTGCCATCTTCTCGATTGCAGTGGCCGCGGCCGAAGCCGCCGTCGGACTGGGACTGGTCATCGCCATCCATCGCCAACTGCATACCACCGACCTTGACCACATGAACAGGATGAAGGGGTGAACGCATGAACGAACAGCTCGCCTCTTTTCCCCAGACGATGACTTGCTGCGCCAGCTTCGCGACGCGCATCCTCTGGCTGGTTCCCGCAGTGCCCATCGTGGCCGCGGGCATCATCTCCGTTCTGAAGCAGCCGAAGCGCAAGACCTCCGCCGCGCTGGCCATCGGCTCGCTGGCGATTGCGCTGGCGATTGCGCTCCTCGCATTCGGCCACGTTGTGAGCGGTTGGCTCTCGGGCGCCACGGTGCGCGAGACTGTCAACTTCACCTGGCTCCAGTTCGGCACAACGCAGGTCGAGCTGGGTTGGGTGCTCGATCCGCTGGCCGCCGTGATGCTAGTGATGGTCAGCTTCGTAGGGCTGCTCATCTTCATCTACTCCACGGGCTACATGGCCCACGACGAGAATTACACGCGCTTTTTCTGCTTCCTCTCGTTGTTTGCCGGAGCCATGCTGGGCGTGGTGATTGCCAACTCGCTTCTGCTGCTGTTCATGTGCTGGGAGTTGGTCGGCCTCACCTCGTATCTGCTGATTGGCTTCTGGTATCGGAAGCCCTCGGCCGCAGCCGCTGCCAAGAAAGCCTTCCTCACCACCCGCGTCGGCGATGTCTTCTTCCTGCTCGGCATCGTCTGGCTCTTCGCACAGACCGGCACACTGCTCTTCTACAACAACGGCGCGGGTTCCATGGAGCACGGTGCTCTGGCCGTGCTGCTCGCGCAACCAGCCGCTCTTGGCCTTACAGCTGCGGGAGCGATTGGCCTGCTGATCTTCGCCGGAGCCGCGGGCAAGAGCGGCCAGTTCCCCTTGCATGTCTGGCTGCCCGACGCGATGGAAGGCCCCACGCCCGTCTCCGCGCTCATCCATGCCGCCACCATGGTCGCCGCAGGCGTCTACTTGATCGCGCGTGTTTACCCGCTGATGCAAGCGGGTTCGCTGGCCGGCGGCACAACCACGGCGCTCACCGTCGTCACCTGGGTCGGCGCCTTCACGGCCGTCTTCGCCGCGTTGATCGCCGTTGCGCAGAACGACATCAAGCGCATCCTCGCCTACTCTACCGTCTCGCAGCTTGGCTACATGATGGCCGGTCTGGGAATGGGCGGTGTGGCCGTGGGCATGTTTCACCTGATCACCCACGCCTTCTTCAAGGCGCTCTTGTTCATGGGCGCGGGCTCGGTAATCCACGGCTGCCATGAGGAGCAGGACATCCGCAAGATGGGTGGCCTCAAGGCTGACATGCCGCTCACCTTCCTCACCTACTCCATCGGCATGTTGGCCCTTTGCGGCTTCCCGCTGTTCTTCTCCGGCTTCTGGTCAAAGGACGGCATCCTCGAAGCAGCGCAACACTGGAGCGTGGCGCGCGCGCCATTTTACATGCTGGCCTTTGGCGCGCTGCTCACAGCCTTCTACATGACCCGCCAGGTTGCCTACGTCTTCTTCGGCCACTGGCGCGGCTCGAAGCCCGCGCATGAGAGTCCGGTGGCGATGACCCTGCCGCTGGCGATCCTTGCCTTTTTCGCTATGTTCCTGGGTGTGCTCGGCACACCGGCATGGCCATGGTTCCGCGCCTTCCTCGACGGCCATGCCGCGCCCTTCGAACTGCACGGCTTCGCCGAACCTGGCCTGCTGCTGCTGATGCTCACATCGTCGGCCATCGTCCTTCTTGGCCTCGGCCTTGGCTGGACGATCTACGGCGGCAAGTCACCCAAGGTCACTGAGCCCGATGCCATCGAGAAAGCCGCGCCGTGGCTATGGGCCATCCTGCGAGATCGCTTCTACGTGGACGAGTTCTACGCCGCCACTGTCATCGCTTTCTATTACTGGTGGGCGCGCGTGGCCGACTTCTTTGACCGTCGCGTCTGGGGCGGGGCAGTGCTAGCCGTCACCAGCATCTTCAGCCTCTGGGCGCGCTTCAGCCGCTTCCTCGACAACGACTGGGTCAACGGAGGCTTCGACAAAACCTGCGAGGAACTGGCCACCGGCGGCGGACTTCTGGCGCGCGTTCAATCCGGCCGCGTGCAGGGCTATCTTCGCATTCTGGCGCTGGCTGTCGTCGCGCTTGCCGCAATTCTCGTCTGGAGCAGCCGGCCATGAACGGATTTCCTATTCTCACTCTGTTGACTCTGCTGCCTCTGGTGGGCGCGGCCATTGCCATCTTCTCAGGCAGGCACGCGCGCGGCGTGGCTCTGCTTACTTCGCTCTTCTCGCTGGCCCTCGCCCTTGTCGCATGGATGCACATTCCGGCCAACGGCAGCATCGGACTCGTAGAGCGCATCGCCTGGGCGCCTTCACTCGGCATTGAGTATCATCTCGGCGTGGATGGACTGGGCGCGTTGATGCTGGTGCTTTCGGCCATCGTCACCTTGATGGCCGCCGACGCCTCCATCCGCGTGCACCATGCGCCGGGCCTCTACTTCGCGCTGATGCTGGTGCTGGAAGCAGGACTTTTCGGCTCATTTACCGCGCTCAATTTCTTCCACTGGTTTCTCTTCTGGGAACTCAGCCTCATCCCTGCCTTCTTTCTCATCAAGCTCTGGGGAGGACCAAGGCGCGGACCGGCGGCCACGCAGTTTTTCGTCTACACCATGGCTGGCTCGGCCTTTCTGCTCATCAGCTTCCTGGCCGTCTTTCTTGCCACGGGTTCGATGGACTTCGGCCACCTGAGCCTGCTTGCTTCCACCGGCGAGCTGGAGCAGATGATTACCGCGCATCTCGGCCCCGTCTCGCTCTGGCTGGCCATCGGCGTACTGGCCGGCTTCGCCGTCAAGGTGCCGCTTGCGCCCTTCCATACCTGGCTGCCCGACGCCTACGCGGAGGCTCCAACGCCCGTAACGATGCTGCTGACCGGGGCCATGTCGAAGATGGGCGTCTACGGTCTGCTGCGCATTGCCGTGCCGCTGTTTGGCGCGCAGATCGCGCAGATGCGCACGCCGCTGCTGGTCCTCGCCGTCCTCACCGTGGTGATGGGCGCATGGGCTGCGGCCGCGCAGAAGGATCTGAAGCGCGTCTTTGCGTACTCCTCAGTGAACCATCTCGGCTACTGCCTGCTGGCCATCTTCGCGCTCGCGGTTCCAGCCAGCGGAGCAGCGCAGCAGGCCTCGCAGGCCGCCGCGCTGAACGGCGTCATCCTGCAGATGTTCAATCATGGCATCACAGCCGCCGCTCTTTTCTGGTTCATCTCCATGCTGCAGTTCCGCACCAACGGGCTGCGCGGCATCGACGACTTCGGAGGACTGCGCAAGCCCGCCCCGGTCTTCGCCGGGCTCATGGGCATTGCGCTGTTTAGCTCGCTGGGCCTGCCCGGTCTGAACGGCTTTGTGGGCGAATTCCTCATCTTCCGCGGCGTCTTTTCCCTGTCGTGGATCAGCGCAACGGTCTCGGTGCTGGGCCTGCTGGTTACCGCCGCAGTCATTCTTACCGTGATTCAGAAGGTCTTCGCCGGTCCGCTGCCCGAGCGCTACGCCGCGTTCCCCGATCTGCACACGAGCGAGCGGATGGCGCTGGCTCCTGTGATTGCTCTCATGTTTCTTCTCGGCCTTGTGCCTCAGCTCATCGTGGACAGCGTCAATCCCACGGTCGTCAACCTGCTGACGCACTGGAGATTCTAGATGTTGGCTTTCGCGATTTATCTCTCGTTTGCCGGTGCGCTTGTTGAGGCGCTGCTCCCCAACAGCCGCGCCAAGCTGGCGCGCTGGCTGGCGCTGGCCGTCGCCACGGCAGGTCTGGCCATCGCCGTTGCCGGCTTCATCGCCGGGATGGGCCAGGGCCGCATGGTCATCGCCGACTGTGCGTGGGTCCCCACCATGGGCATCCGCTATCTGCTGGCAGCCGACGGCATCAGCCGCGTGCTGGTGCTGCTCACCGGCCTTGCCGCCGTCTGCGGTGTACTGTTCAGTTGGAACATAGAACATCGCACGGCTGACTTTTTTGCCTTCTACCTTGCGCTCATCGGCGGTGTCTACGGCGTCTTCCTCAGCTTCGATCTCTTTCTGCTCTTCGTCTTCTACGAGATTGCGATTGTCCCCAAGTACTTCCTGATCGCCATCTGGGGCTCCACGCGCCGCGAGTACGCAGCCATGAAACTGGCGCTCTACTCCTTCGTAGGCTCGGCCATGGTGCTGATCGGCCTGCTGGCCAGCTACGCCGCATCGGGCTCGCACTCCACTTCGCTCATCGACCTGGCTCATGCGGGCCTTCCCGCCAGCTTCCAGATGTGGTGCTTCCCGCTGGTCTTTACGGGCTTCGCGATTCTGGCCGGCATGTGGCCCTTCCACACATGGGCGCCCACAGGCCACGTGGCCGCGCCCACCGCTGCTTCGATGCTGCTGGCCGGCGTCGTGATGAAGCTCGGCGCTTACGGCTGTCTGCGCGTCGGAATGGCGCTCTATCCGCACGGGCTGGACCCCTGGGAATTCCACTTCCTCGGCCTCGGCTCCTGGCGCGACATCTTCGCGCTGCTGGCCGTCATCGGCATTCTCTACGGCGCACTGGTCGCTCTTGTTCAAACTGATTTCAAGTTCGTCATTGGCTACTCCAGCGTCAGCCACATGGGCTTTGTACTGTTGGGCCTGATGACGCTCAACCAGATCGGCGTTACCGGCGCGGTGTTGCAGATGTTCTCGCACGGCATCATCGCCGGATTACTCTTCGCCATCGTGGGCCGCATCGTTTACGAGCGAACCCACACGCGCCAACTGGCCGAACTAGAAGCCATGCACCTGTCGCGGCGGCTGCCATTCGCCGCATGGGCCTTTGTGGTCGCAGGTATGGCGTCCATGGGCCTGCCCGGCTTCTCCGGCTTCGTTGCCGAATTTCAAGTAGTGGTCGGCTCCTGGTCTTTGAACCCAGTGTGGACCGTCGCCACGGCTGTCGGCATCGTGCTTGGCGTGGCCTACACCTGGCGCGCGTTGCAGAAGGCCTTCTTCTCCGACAAGATGCCCACCGCGGAAGACCATCCCAAGGAAGGCTGGCACAGCCTGGGCGCGATCACCTGGCCCGAGTACACGGGCGTGGCCATCCTCACCTTTACGAGCCTCGCCGTGGGCCTCTACCCGCGCATCCTGCTCGACGCCATCGAACCCGCCGTGAAGGCCCTGCTTGCCGGAGGAATCCAATGAACTACGCCGACCTCTTCCGCGTCACGCTGCCCGAGACGGCTCTTGAAGTTGCCGCACTGCTGGTTCTAGTCATCGATCTGGCTTTCGCGAACAAGGCCGCGCTCAAGGTGCGCGTGGCCGTCGCCGCTGTGCTTGGCGTACTCGGCTGCTGTGCGGCGCTGGCCTTGCTGCCGTGCGCGGGTTCCGGCGGCTTTCGCTTTGGCGACGAGATACTGCTCGCCTCCGGCGGCGTCGCCGCCATCGCGCAGACGGGAATCCTCGTTCTTACGCTCCTTACGCTGCTGCTCTTTGTCGGCGCAAGCTTCACGCGCCACGCGGGCGAGTACGTTGCTGTGGTGCTGATGGCCGCGGCGGGCGGCATGATCGTTGCATCGGCGCAGGATTTGCTGGTGATCTTTGTCGGCCTCGAACTGCTCTCGCTCGGCCTGTACATCCTGACCGCCTTCAACAAGCAATCCGAGAAGAGCGCCGAAGCTGCCATGAAGTATTACCTCTTCGGCGGCATGTCGGCGGCGTTTCTGCTCTTCGGTTTCAGCTATCTTTACGGGCTGAGCGGCTCCACCAACCTTCCTCGCGTAGTTTATGGGGCCAACATTGCCGCGGCGCACGGCGGAACGCCTCTGGTGATTCTGGCGCTGACGATGGTTGCTGTCGGTCTGGGCTTCAAGGTTGCCGCTGTTCCGTTCCACCTGTGGGCGCCGGACGCCTACGAAGGTGCGCCTGCCCCTGCCGCCGCATTTATCGCATCGGTATCAAAGATCGCCAGCTTTACTTTGCTCATCTCCATCAGCTACACGGCTCTGAACTACATGCGGTTGCTGATTTTGAATAGTCATAGTCTCGCTGGCCGAAGCTTTGGCGTTGCTAGCGTGTCCGGCGGAATCGCGCCCTTCCAAGTTGAGTTCAGTGTTTACTATGGCTGGTATCTGATCCTCGTCGCACTGGCCGCGGCGTCGATGATCGTTGGCAACCTGGCCGCGCTCGCACAGTCCAGCGTCCGCCGCCTGCTTGCCTACTCCGCCATCGCCCATGCCGGTTACATCCTTCTTGGACTGGCCTTCTTTTTCTGGGGCAACCGCAGCGCCAATGCGATTCTCTATTACGTCCTCACCTACGGCCTGACGACCATCGGCGCATTCGGCGTGATCCAGGTCGTCGAGCGCGCCACCGGCTCCGACAAGCTGGACGCCTTTCTCGGCCTTCACAAGCGCAATCCGCTGCTGGCCGCAGTGCTGTTGATCCTGTTCCTCTCGCTCGCCGGCATTCCGCCGCTGGTTGGCTTCTGGGCCAAGTTCAATCTGTTCGCCGCGGTCCTGGCCGTTGGCGCTGGCCCCGTGTCCTTATCTCTCGTCGCGCTTGCCATCGCCATGAGCGCCGTCTCGCTCTACTACTACTTGCAGGTTCTCAAGCGTGCCTACGTCCTGCCCGCTGCGGACGATACTCCGATCCATACCCACCCGGTTACGATGGCAGTGCTTCTCGCCATCGCCGCAGCAGTCGTTGTGCTTGGCTGCTTCCCAGCGATCTTGCAGAACTGGATCGCCAGCTTCTATCCCGCGTTTTAAGCGGGAGACATCGGCGCTCAAGCGCCAAGCCCCGTGCCCGATCCTTGAAACAGCTTCACCGTTTCAAGGGTGGGAAAACAAGAATCCAGCCGACACAAGGAAACGCCCGGAGAGTTGATCCCCGGGCGTTTCCTTCTTGGTTTTGATTAAATTTGCAGGCTCTGCAAAGCGCTAACACCGCTAACCCCGCCAGCCCCGCGAACTCCGCTAGTAATTCACGATCTTCGAGAACGAATCCGGCTTCAGGCTGGCGCCGCCCACCAGGGCTCCGTCGATGTTCTCCATCGCCATCAGCGAGGAGGCATTCTCCGGCTTCACCGAGCCGCCGTAGAGGATGCGCATGTTGGCGGCAATCTCAGCGCCAAGAATCTTGGCTACTTCGTCGCGAACCACCTTGTGGGTCTCCTCGGCCATCTCGGGCGTTGCGGTCTTGCCGGTGCCAATGGCCCAAACCGGCTCGTAGGCGATGACGATGGTTGCGGCCTCGGCGGCGGTGATGCCGGCGAATGCGCCCGCGATCTGGGTCTTCAGCACGTCGGCCGTCTTGCCGCTCTCGCGCTCTTCCAGAACCTCGCCGATGCAGACTACCGGCAGCAGACCGGCGGCCAGAGCGGCCTTCAGCTTCTTGTTTACAATCTCGTCGGTCTCGGCAAAGTACTGGCGACGCTCGGAGTGGCCGATCAGCGTGGCGGTTCCGCCCACGGCCTGCAACTGGCCAATGGAGGTCTCGCCCGTGTAGGCACCCTCGGCGGCAAAGTGGATATTCTGCGCGCCCACGAGGACATTGGAGCCCTTGGCGGCATCAATCACGGTCGGCAGCAGTACCGGCGACGGGAACAGGGCAATCTCGTCCCGAGTGTGTCCGGCAACGAGCGGCAGAAAGGCATCGACAAACGCCTTGGCTTCGGCGGGCGTCTTGTACATCTTCCAATTGGCTGCAATCAGTGCTTTACGCGGCATGGGTTCAAAATCTCCTCCCCTCGATTTTAGAGGATCGGAAAGAATCCGCGGGGTGACGGTGGGCACAAAGGGGCGTTGAGGCTTGCGCGCCGGGAGAGCTATTGCACATCGACGGAGCGGAATCCAAGCCCGTAGAGCAGTGCGGTGACGCTGGCGCGCGCATTCTGGCGGGCCTTCTCCAGGATGCCGTCGTCTAGCGCCGCCTGGGCGATTTGCTGCTCGGCGGTTTGCCGCGCCTGCGACTCCAGATTGGGATCGGCGGGAGTCAGCAGGCCTGTCGAGCGCGAGTAGACCCGTGTGCGCCCGTTGTCGATGCGCGTGGTCAGAATTTGCGGCGCGGGTAGCCGCACATGGACAGAGTCGCCGCTCACGGCCACGTCGCCCGCCTTGAGCTGCGCGAGATCGATGCCGGCGATCACCTCGCCATGGGCCACCAGCAGCAGCTTGTCGCCAACGAGGAAGTCGGGCAGATAGGGGTTGTTGCGGTCGCCCTCGACGATCTTGTCGAGCGAGTACTCGACGGTTTCCAGGCGCGAGAGCTGGCGAATCTTTTCGACGACCGCCGGAGAGCTGACGTCGAACAAGGTGGTTCGCCCCGTGAGCCGGGCAGCCAGCCGGCCGAGAAGGCCGGCGCCGGAGATGTGGCCCATGGCAGAGAAGGCCACCACGCCCAGCACAAGCCCCGCCAAGAGGCAGCTTGCGCCTATCGTCCATGTTTTTTCCGGGAATTTCATCGGTTACTCTTCTGTGCCCGAGGCAATGGTAGACGAAACATCCCGTGGGACTTCGCCCGCCAGAAAGGCTTCGCGATGATCGGGGTCGCCGAGGTCCATGGCGAACTGGTGCCAGACGCCGTCCTGCAGTACGGCCATGTTCCAGGGGCCAGCCGCTGCGTCGGAGAACTGCCAGACGATATGGAAGCCCTCTTCGTTGGTGAAGCCCTCGCCGTCGGCCTGCAGAATGGCGTCCCCGCGCTCCATCAGCGCCGAACGCAAGCCGTGCAGCGCGCTCAAGCCGTCCACGGTCTCCGCGCCCTGCAGATGCTGGAAGGTGTAGACGGTCCGCACATCGTCCAGATAGTCCGCGAGCCATTCCACGTTGGCTTCCGGCTTGCAATCGGTCAGGTCCTCAAGGAAGTCGGCTATCTCGTCCTGTCCAACCGAGCCATCCTCGACGGGCAAGCGCTCCAGCAATGCCACCTCAACCTCGTCTACGGAAGAGAGGAGCAGCGTCTCCCACTCCTCTTCGTCGCCCTCTTCAATGGTGAGCCGGAAGTCTGGATGCTCCGCGCGGATCGTTTGCGCCAGTTCGTCAAAGGAAGGGAACTGGTCGTCCTTCGACAGAACGCGTGTGTAGTAGGCCATGGTGCTTTCCCTCGGAGAATCGGGCAGTAACCGCACCTCGATGGTACTACGCATCCTGGCCGAGCGAGCCTTTCTCGATCTCCGCCCAAGAGAAGCGCCGCCAAGCCTGTAGTTCCTGGCTTGGCGGCGCTTGCGATCGGTTCCCTGCTTATTCGGGGCAATTCGAAATCGATCGGGTTCTGGGGCTGGGTTACAAGGCCGCTGGCCTCGCCGGCTTCAGCCCTTCTTCTCGATCCTGGCCCACGAGTCCTTCAACGGCAGCGTGCGGTTGAAGACTTTCTTCTCTTCAGTCGAATCGCGGTCGAGGCAGAAGTAGCCCACACGTTCGAACTGGAAGCGGTCTTCGAGGCGGGCGCTGGCGAGCGACGGCTCCAGCTTGGCGTCGGCGATGACCTCCAGCGAGTTGGGATTCAGGTTGTCGAGGTAGCTGCCGCCCTCCGGGAAGTCGCTCGGGTCGGGCTTGGTGAAGAGCTTGTCGTAGACGCGGACTTCCGCCGTCAGCGCGTGAATAGCAGAGACCCAATGCATTGTGGACTTCACCTTGCGGCCGTCGGGCGAGTTGCCGCCTTTGCTGGCCGGGTCGTACGTGCAGTGGACCTCAACGATGTTGCCGTCGGCGTCCTTCACAACGCTCTGCGCGGTGATGAAATAGGCGTTGCGCAGCCGCACTTCCTTGCCCGGCGAAAGCCGGTAGTACTTGGGCGGAGGCACTTCGCGGAAGTCGTCCTGCTCAATGTAAAGCTCGCGCGCGAAGGGCACCTGGCGCGTTCCGGCGCTTGGGTCCTCGGGGTTGTTCTGCACCTCGCAGTACTCCGTCTGGCCCTCGGGATAGTTGTCGATGACCAGCTTCAGCGGGCGCAGCACGGCCATGGCGCGGCGGGCGCGATGGTTCAGGTCGTCGCGCTGGAAGTGCTCCAGCATCTCGATGTCCGTCGAGCCGTTGGTGCGCGATGCGCCCACCTGGCCCACAAAGGTGCGCAGCGCCTCCGGCGTAAAGCCGCGGCGGCGGATACCGCTGAGCGTAGGCATCCGCGGATCGTCCCAGCCGGAGACGTATTTCTCATTCACGAGCTGCAGCAGCTTGCGCTTCGAGAGCAGAGTATAGGTCAGGTTCAGGCGGTCAAACTCGAACTGCTGCGAGGGGAAGATGCCCAGTTGCTCGATGTACCAGCGATAGAGCGGCTGATGGTCGGTGAACTCGAGCGTGCACATGGAGTGCGTGACGTTCTCGATCGAGTCCGACTGTCCGTGCGCGTAGTCGTACATCGGATAGATGCACCATTCGTCGCCCGTGCGGTGATGCGTGGCGTGGAGAATGCGGTACATCACCGGGTCGCGCATATTCAAATTCGGCGACGCCATGTCGATCTTGGCCCGCAGCACGCGCGAGCCGTCGGGGAATTCGCCGGCCTTCATGCGCAGGAACAGGTCAAGATTCTCTTCGACCGAGCGTGTGCGATAGGGTGAGTCCTTGCCGGGTTCGGTCAGCGTGCCGCGATACTGGCGAATCTCGTCGGCGCTCAGGTCGTCCACGTAGGCCTTGCCTTCTTTGATGAGCTTCAGCGCCCACTCGAACAACTGCCCAAAGTAATCGGAGGCGTAGCAGAGCCGGTCCCACTCGAAGCCGAGCCAGCGCACGTCGGCCATGATCGAGTCCACATACTCCTGCTCTTCCTTCTCGGGATTGGTGTCGTCGAAGCGCAAGTTGGTCTTGCCGCCAAACTCGTCCGCAAGGCCGAAGTCGATGCAGATGGCCTTGGCGTGGCCAATGTGCAGATAGCCGTTGGGCTCGGGAGGAAAGCGCGTCTGGATCTGTGCGTCGCCGTACTTTTTGGTGCGCACATCCTCGGCGATCTGGTCGCGGAGGAAGTTGGAGAGAGTCAGTGTTTCCGGGCTTTCCGTTATCGAGTTCGTCATGGCTGAAAGATCCTTATACCTTATAGAAGCTCTGAGCGGGTTTTCAGTGGAGGCTTCCCATTCCCTCGGGGGCTGAAGCCCTGCTCGTTTTGCTGGACTTCAATGTACGGGCTGAAGCCCGTACCCTTCAAATCTGGCTCCGTGTTCCAAAAAACAAGGCTGCTCTCAAGCCAGCGGCTCAAGAATGACCAGCGCCTTGCGAATGCGTTCGAGGCAAAGATCGCGGCCGAGCACGGACATGGTTTCAAACAACGGCGGCGCGTTCTTGCGTCCGCATACGGCCACGCGGATGGGCTGGAACATGGGGCCTGCCTTCAGTCCCAGATGGGCGGCAGCCGCGCGGAGTGCTTCGTTGAGCGGGTCGTGCGTGAACTCGACGGCGGGCAGAACTTCGAGCGCGTATTCCAGAACGCGGCGGGCCAGCGCAGCATCGCCGCCCTTGGGCGGGATCAGCTCGGCTGGATCGTAGGGCGCCAGCTCGGGCTGGAAAAAGAAGTCGGCGGCCGCAGGCGCCTGGCTGAGCAATTCGATGCGCTCGCGGATGAGGGGCGCAACTTCCAACAGCTTTTCGGGAGTGGCCGTAAGCCCGGCGGGCGCAAAGAAGGGCTCGATCTCCGAGGCGAGTTTCTCGACGGGCAGCGCGCGCAGATGTTCGGCGTTCAGCCAGACGCTCTTGGCGTCGAACGGCGACTCTTCCGTGAAGTTGATCACGGCGTTGGCGCGGTTGATGTTCTCCAGTGTAAAGATTGCGCGGATCTCGTCGACGGTCATGAACTCGCGGTCGTTTTTCGGCGACCAGCCGAGCAGGCAAAGGAAATTGATGAAGGCCTGGGGCAGGAAGCCGGCGTCGCGATAGGTGGTCACGCTGACCACGGGGCCATGTTTGCGCTTGGACAGCTTCGCTCCGTCGGGCGCCACCAGCAAGGGCAGGTGCGCGAACTGCGGCGCTTCCACGCCCAGCGCCTCGAAGATGAGCAGGTGCTTGAAGGTGTTGGTCAGGTGGTCCTGGCCGCGAATAATGTGGCTGATTTTGATGTCGGCATCGTCCACGCAGGAAGCCAGGTGGTAAGTTGGCATACCGCCCCACCCCAACGACGAAGACCTGTCGTTGGGGGCCCCGGAATCCGACCTCAGCAGCGCGAAGTCCTCGACCTCGTCCACAAGTTTCGACTGCTCTCCGTAGACAGCATCCTTGAAGCGCAATAGACGGCCATCGCCGCGCGGAACGCGGTAGCGCAGCGCGAAGGGCTCACCGGCCGCGGCGCGGCGGTCGCTCTCTTCGCTGGACATCTCGCGCATGTCGGGATTGCAGAGCCACGCGCCCTGCGCGCCGGACTGGTTGTCGTCGCCGGCGTGGGCGGGTGTGAAGTCGCGGTAGGCAAGGCCCTTCGCGAAGATGGCCTGCGCGGCCTGGCGGTGCAGGGCCAGCCGCTCGGACTGCTTGTACTCTTCGTCCCAGTCGAGGCCCAGCCAGCGCAGGCCATCAAAGATGGAGCGAACGCTAGTGTCAGAGTTGCGCTCCACGTCGGTATCGTCTAGACGCAGCACCATCGTGCCCTGGTTGTGGCGGGCATAGAGCCAGTTGAAGATGAAGGTGCGGGCGCTGCCGACATGCAGATAGCCGGTGGGCGAAGGCGCAAATCGGACGCGGGGAGTCTTGGAGGCGAAGGAATTCAGATCAGGCATCGTAGATGGGTTCCATCCTCGATGCTAGCACTTTCGAGCCCCTGAATTCTCCGCACGCGCCTTCCGCAAGAGCACTACGTCATGTCGTCGGTGTCGTAGACGGGCGGCGCGACGCGCTTCTTGGGCACGCCGTGCACCGAACTGAGCAGGTCTTCGACAACGTCTTCGAGCTGTCGCTGGTTTTCAATCACGTCGCTGATGCTCTTCAGGCCGTCGGTGTCCTGTACACGCTCCACCAGAACCACGGCATGGCACTGGGCAACGTGATCCAGATTCAGCCCTTCCGGCGTTTTGGCCTTGATGCTGACCTGGTCGATGGAGGCGTCGAGCAGGTCGGCGACGCGGGCACGCATCTCGCCGGCGATGGGCCCGATCTTGGGCGCGGCGAGGATCAGCGTAATGTCCACGTTGACGAGCCGGTAGCCCGCGTTCTGCAGTTCTTCGAGGGCCAGGTTCAGGAAGATGGCCGAGTCGGCATCCTTCCAGCGGGGATCGCCCGGAGGGAAAAAGCTGCCGATATCGCCCGCGGCCACGGCGCCCAGCAGGGCATCGGTCACGGCATGGAGCAGGACATCGCCGTCGGAGTGTCCGGCCAGCCCTTCGGGGTGGTCGAGCGCCAGGCCGCCGATGCGCAGCGGCACCCCGGGCTTGAAGACGTGGGAATCATAGCCGAATCCGATACGAGTATTCATGGTCACCTTGGATGCGATCTTGGGCGCAGTGCGCCTTGCCTACGCCTGGCGGTTGCGCTGGCGCAGGTAGAACTCTGCCAGTTCCAGGTCGCCGGGCTGGGTAATCTTCAGATTCACCGCCGAGCCGTGGACCACGGCAACCGGGTGTCCGGCGCGCTCCACGACCGAAGCCTCATCGGTGCCGACAAAGCCGTCGGCAGTGGCCTCGGCAAAGGCGCTCTGTAGCAGTCCGTAGCGGAAACCCTGCGGAGTCTGCGCCAGTACGACGTACTCCCGCGGAATCGTCGAAGTGATGATGGCGCCGTGGGCGGTGCGCTCCACCTGCTTGATGGTGTCCACCGCGGGCAGGCCGACAATGGCCGCGCCGTGCAGCGCCACGGCGTCGATGGTGCGGTCGATGGTGGCCACGTCGATCAGCGGACGGACCGCGTCGTGAACCAGCACAACGTCATCGGGCTGCGCCGGGAGGGCAGCCAGTGCGTTGGCAACAGAAGCCTGCCGCTTGTCGCCGCCTTCCACCACATGTACGCGGCCGGTGAAGCCGAATTCGGCAATCTGCGCCTGGACGCGCTCCATCTCCGTGGCCCGGACGGCGACGTAAATGGCGGTAACCCGCTGGACCGCGGCAAACGCGCGCAGCGAGTGGATAAGGATCGGCACGCCGTCGAGGGCGAGGAATTGCTTGGGCTGCGGCCCGGCCATGCGAGTGCCAAGGCCGGCAGCGGGAAGAATCACAAATACCTGCATAGCTAGAGGAGTATAGCACCGCGCGGGGGGCGAAAAGATGTCAATCGCGCATATGATTTGAGGATGCGGACAGGAAGGAACCCGGAGAAGCAATCGGCGCTCCGGCTGAATACGGAACTGTTGCGGCCAGGGATGCGCGTGGCCGTTGGGCTGTCGGGCGGGGCGGACTCGGTGGCGTTGCTGCGGGTGTTGGCCGAACGCCGCGCGGAACTGGGGATTGTGCTCCATGCGGCGCATCTGCACCACGGACTGCGCGGCGCGGAGGCGGACGGGGATTTGGAGTTTTGCCGGGAGCTTGCGGCCCGGCTGGGCGTCGCGTTCCACGAGGCGCGGGTTGACGTGGAGGCCGAGGCCCGCGCGAACGCGGAAACCGGCAAACCCACAGAATCGACGGAGGAAGCAGCCCGCCGGCTGCGTTATGCGTGGTTTCGGACTCTGCTCGCCGAAGTTCCGCTCGATGCCGTAGCCACGGCGCACACGCTGGACGACCAGGCGGAGACGGTTCTGGCCAAGCTGCTGCGCGGGGCCTGGACCGAGGGGCTTTCCGGCATTCATCCTCTGCTTCAGTTCCCGGAGGGCAGGATCGTCCGTCCTCTGCTGGAGGTGAAGCGGACAGAGATCGAAGCCTATCTGGGCGAACTCGGCCAGGACTGGCGCGAGGACTCAACCAACCGCCATTTGACCTACACCCGCAACCGCATTCGGCACGAATTGCTGCCGTTGCTCGAAGGCTGGAACCCAAAGCTCCGGGAGCATCTGGCACAGATGGCGGAGTTGGCGCGGGAGGAAGAAAACTGGTGGGCCGCCGAACTGGCCCGCCTTGCTCCGCAACTGCTGATGACGGGCCGGGCGGTTCGCGGCGGCGGCAGGGCCTCCGCGAGCGGCGCGGCTGAGGCGCTCGCAGTGGACAGGACGCGCTTTGCGGCGTTGGCTCCGGCGGTGCAGCGGCGGTTGTTGCGGCTGGCTGCCGGCCAACTTGGCCTTGCCACGGATTTTCCCGCCACCGAAGCCCTGCGGAATCTTACACTTGAAGGTGGCACCGGACAAAAGCTGGAACTGGCGGGCGGATTGCGGGCGGAGCGCTCGCCACGGGAACTGCGGCTGAGCCTGGCGTCCGCAGCCGGGGAGCAGGGGCTCGCCGCCGTCACAGCGCGGATTCCTGGCCTGATGGATGCTCCAGCCTTCCAACTGCGGCTGAGAGTAGAGGTCGAAAGCTCCGCGGCAAGTCTGACGCCGGAGTCCACTGCTACGCTGCGCGTATGGAAAGCCGGCGACCGGGTCCGCCTGCGCTATTCCAGCGGCCCGCGCAAGGTGAAGGAAGTGCTGGAGCGTATGAAGGTTACAGGCAGCAGCCGGGGCAGTTGGCCGGTTCTCGAAGTGGATGGACGGATCGTCTGGATGAAAGGTGTCGAACTGGAACCCGAGCCCGGCATTCGTGTCTCAGTCGATTCCTTTTAGCAGAACCAAGCAGAGGCCACGCGGTCGGTTTGATTTCGAGGCTTGTTGGCGGTATGGATTCCGGGCCTACAAATGCTGGAATTCCTTTAATTTGAAGGCCTCAGGGAGTACAATCGATGCTACTGCTGCTCCCGGCGGAAGGCTCCCCGTGTCTTTCGCGTCGCTTTTGTTTACTTTCTGTGACTTCGCGGAAGGCGGATGCGTCTAATGGTTGTAGCAGGCGGTGGGGAGGTCCTTCTAGGCATCCTCTTCCTCGCTGGGAATAAGGAGTTCTGGTGAATTCTAGCGTCAAGACGGTCATGTTCTGGGTCTTTATCCTCATCTGCCTCGTGCTCCTCTGGGGCGTGGTGCAGAAGGGCTCGAGCCTGGGAGGCAAAGATACGGAGATTTCCTACTCCGATTTGTTCGACAAGGTGCAAAGCCAGCAGGTGCAAGATGCCTCGATTCAGGGCAACGAACTGCGCGGGCACATGAAGGCAACTCCCAAGGATCAGTTCCACACCACGATCCCGGGCAACTACGAGGACCTGGAAAAGGCTCTGTTGGCGGCCAAGGTCAACTTCTCCATCAAGGAGCAGAGCAGCAATCTTCCCCTGCAACTGCTGCTCAACGTGGGCCCCTTCGTACTGATCATCGCCATCTGGTTCTTCATGCTGCGGCAGATGCAGTCGGGCGGCAACAAGGCGCTGAGCTTCGGCAAGAGCCGCGCGCGCCTGCTCTCGATGCAGCAGAAGAAAGTTACCTTCAAAGATGTGGCCGGCGTGGACGAGGCCAAGGAAGAGCTGAAGGAGATCATCGAGTATCTGCGCGAGCCGCAGAAGTTTCAGAAGCTGGGCGGACGCATTCCCAAGGGTGTGTTGCTGGTCGGGCCTCCGGGAACCGGCAAGACCCTGCTGGCCCGAGCTGTGGCCGGCGAAGCCAATGTCCCGTTCTTCTCGATCTCCGGTTCGGACTTTGTGGAGATGTTCGTCGGCGTGGGCGCGAGCCGCGTGCGCGACCTTTTTGAGCAGGGAAAGAAGAACGCTCCCTGCATCATCTTCATCGACGAAATCGACGCTGTGGGCCGCCATCGCGGCGCTGGCCTGGGTGGCGGACACGACGAGCGCGAGCAGACGCTGAACCAGTTGCTCGTGGAGATGGACGGCTTTGAATCGAACGACGGCGTGATCCTGGTCGCGGCCACCAACCGGCCCGACGTGCTCGACCCGGCGCTGTTGCGTCCCGGCCGCTTCGATCGCCGCGTAGTTGTGGGCCTGCCCGATATTCGCGGACGCGAGGAGATTCTCCGCGTACACGTAAAGAAGGTTCCGGTCTCCGACGACACCAACTTGAACATCCTGGCGCGCGGAACGCCGGGCTTTTCGGGCGCCGATCTGGCCAACATGGTCAACGAGGCTGCGCTGAATGCGGCGCGCGTGAATCGCAAGCAGGTAACGATGTACGACTTCGAGCTGGCCAAGGACAAGGTCCTGATGGGCGCCGAGCGGAAGTCGATGCTGCTCACCGACGCTGAAAAGCGGGTCACCGCCTATCACGAGGCCGGCCACGCACTGGTTGCCTTCCTCCGTGAGGACTCCGATCCCATCCACAAGGTGACGATCATTCCCCGCGGCATGGCGTTGGGCGTTACGGTTTATCTGCCCGACGACCGGCACAACTATACGCGCGAATATCTTGAGACCCGGCTGGCCATGCTCTACGGCGGCCGTGTCGCCGAGGAGATCTTCCTCAACCAGATGTCGACCGGTGCGGGCAACGACATTGAGCGGGCCACGGAGATGGCGCGGTCGATGGTCTGCGAGTACGGCATGAGCCGGCTCGGTCCGCTGACCTTTGGCAAGAAGGAAGAGCAGATTTTCCTGGGCCGCGAGATTGCGCAGCATCGCGACTTCTCGGAAGAGACGGCTCGTCAGATCGACCTCGAAGTTCGGCGGCTCATCGACGAGGCCTATCAGGCGGCGCACAATCTGGTGGAAGGTCATGCGGACGCCATGCATCGCATCGCAGCAGCTTTGCTGGAGCGCGAAACCATCGACGCCGAGGAAGTACGGCTGCTGATCGAGGGCAAGGATCTGCCTCCGCTGCGTTCGATTTTGGCTTCGCCGACAGATGCCGGCGGCCCGCCGCAGCAGGTGCTCAAGCCGGAAAGCCACAGCGGCCCGGGCTTCCCGGAAGGCTCGCCTTCACCGGCATAAACGAAACAGCAATGACGCAGGAAACAAACGACAGGCTGCTCCTTTGGGAGCAGCCTGTTTGGTTTTTTGCGAGCGCTACGATTCTTCTTGGTTTGCTTCGCATTCGGTACAGATGAAGGAGTGTCCGGGCGATCCCATCGGTGTTCGCAGAGACGCATACTGTCATCCTCTGGGAGTGGGCAGAAAAAAGCCCGATCCAGCCGGAAGAGCGGCGGAATCGGGCTCGGGAAGGGAATTGCTTAGAAGATTTTGTAGGAGAGTCCGACGCTGCCTTCGTAGGGACGCAGTGTCGGCGTCACCCGCCACTGCTGAAATTCGAAATCGAAGGCGCGCAGCGTGAAGCGCTTGTTTAACCGGTAGTCCACTCCGCCGCCCATCGCGTACATGGAAGCGCGCCCGGTAAGAAAACTGCCGCTGCCGAAGCCTACCAGCGCCTTGCCGTAGGGCGTGATGCGGCCGAAGGTATGGATGGGTTCGCGGAGGCCTATTGCATAGGTGTTCTCGCCGTTGGCATACGCCTGCTGATTCCATTGCAGCTGGCGAACTTCTGCTTCCAACTGCACCCAGCGGCTGAGGCGGAAGTCCACGTAAGCGCCAAAGCCGTAGAGCCGATTAGGGCTGGTTTCGGCAATACCGCGGCTGGCATAGTCGGGCTGCCCAGCCGAACCCATGCCGCCGGCGGAGAGTGAGATCCGCCGGCCGGTTGCTGAGGGAACCACCTGTGCAAAGGCTGGCAATGCTCCAGCCACAACAACGAAGGACACCAAAAGCAAGATCGTTCTTTTCATGACCAATCGATTCGTCCAGTTCTTAAGCTTCCTAGTTCTCGGCGGCGAGAAGCTGAAAAACATCGTGTCGAGCAAACGGCGCGTGAAGAGCGAACTCGGCGGCCGCCGTATGCATTGAACTCCGCAGATTGGCCCTACGACTGCGGTTGCGCGCCCTGCGCGGGTTGGTCTTGGGGCGGGGTTTGGGTGGGTTGCTGCTGGTCGTTGGCGGGGGCTGCGGCGGGCGCGGCCTGCTGCGTGTCGCCTTGCGCCGGTGCGCCAGAGGCTGCGGGTGCTGTGGCG